>TARA_R110002126_G_scaffold21598_1_pt1 | contig 20938 bp, 17 predicted proteins | sample TARA_R110002126 | Tara Oceans TARA_R110002126 (sample SAMEA4397536) | marine metagenome | biome: Polar Biome; feature: [DCM] deep chlorophyll maximum layer (ENVO:01000326); material: water (ENVO:00002006), including particulate matter (ENVO:01000060) such as... | depth 30 m
TCACATTAAACCAGAATCAGTGTTCACTTTGGGGCAGAATACGCATCCAGTTGCTTAAGAAATGTTTCACCATCAACAAGATCATTTTCGTCTAGATTTTGAAATCGCTCTTTGACTAACGCGAGTTTTTCAATCTCATCAACATCACAATCTAAGTGATCTTTACACCGAAAGATAATTTTCTTGCGAATAGCGTTAGGTCTATCTTGCGACGGGGCAACTATCTCAGTCCTAATATCGACATGCTTTTTATGGCAGGCTGAGCATTCTGCATTGTTAAAGTCAATTTTGTTTTTCGGCATTATTAGCTCCAACTTAGTTGTGATAGATTGCTGAAAATTCGCTGATGCCGAAAACACTTATCCGGTTCCTAGTGGCACAGAACTAGTGACCCCCTAATCTACACAGATGAAAAGTCGTGATGCAAAAGTTCAAAACCGTCTAATTACCAGTGAGTTGATAATTTGAGTTGCTGACTGTTATTACCTGCTGAATCTGAACATCCATCGATAAGATCTTTGATGTCGTCATGTTCATACGTCGATCCTCGTAGTTTGCATGATGACTTATAATAAAAAAATATAGATTAAAAACATACTGAAAGCATGGAGCTAATCCAAACTTTTTGCTCCAATTTAAATGATTTTTATTTTTTTAGTTTCTAAAGTGCTTGCAAGCATATAAATGCTAATTGAAATGAACTGTGTACCTTCTTGCAATCCATCCCTGAATTACATCTTCTCCATCAAAAACTTCAACTTTTAACCAAACTCGGTTTGACTTATCAACCACTTCTATCAGTCTTCCTGTATTTAAAGTCATTATAATTTCCGACTTCATTGATGGTTCAGTTCTTAAGTTGACATTGTTGCCAGACACAACTCTTAAACTGCTTAGAACTTCTCGTTCAAACTGCGCTGAGCCACTTCTTACAAATTTTTTAACTTCAGATGGTGTTTCCATCAACTTCAAGGTTTTAGCAAGTAACTCCCTTTGGTCGTAAATGTAATTTGATATCAAGTTAAGAAGAATCGTTAAAAATATGAATTTTAGATAGTAAATAATTTTGTTTTGTACAGTTGAAGGTAACTTTTCGAAGTCATCAACTTGAGATATTTCATTGTTGATATCCTCATCTAACCCATGGATATCGCTACTATACTCAGGAAGATTAAATGCTTTTTCGACTAATTCATTAAAATGGCTCAAAGGTGAGTTGCGAAGGTTGGCAATACTTTCAAAGGCATCTAGGTTATAAAGTTGGGATGCCTTTTTTGCGCTTTCTATCAGTTGACTATACGATTCATTCTGTAGGAAAGTCTCCACTGACAGTCGATTAATTTCATCAAAACGATTAATTGATTTAACCCATTCTGGTTGTTCGAATTCACTTTTCCACCGAGCGCTATCAAAAGAGCTGTTAGGTAAGCCTATGCTTTTCATTAAATTACCATAAGCATTTGAGCTTTCCAAAGCAAAGCTAGTGAGGCGAGTTAGCTCTTCAAATTGGTTAATGGTTTTAAGCCAAGCTGGTTGTTCAATAGCCTTAATAATACTATTACTTTGTTCTGCTAATGCCTTAGCAGTTGTTAGCCATTTGGGTTCCTGAATAATTGATGATTGACGAAGCTTTTCCATTTTTTGATACATAGCTGAAATGGTTGTACTTTTAAGACCAAGGTTAGTTAATAATTCATTTTGCTTTTGTATCCTTGAGATTTCATTCATCAAGCTTGGATTAAGAAAACTTTTAAAATTGCCATCACTCATTCAAATACATCTCCGCCATATCGTCCAGTTTGGCTTTTACTTCTTTCCAGTTCGGCATTACTTGAGTTAATAAACGCCAGAAACGCTCGCTGTGGTTGTGTTCAGCAATGTGGCAAAGCTCGTGTAGTATCACGTAATCAATGCATTCTTTCGGTGCTTTAACTAGGTGAGGGTTGAGCATCAAGTTGCCTTTATTTGAGCAGCTTCCCCATTGCTTTTTCATTGCCATCACACGAAATGAAGGAATACCTGTTACCCAAGTCGCTTTCGGAAGTTGTTCGGCTAGTCGCTCATGAAAAATTGCTTTTGCTTTATGTTGATACCATTTGTCGATTAACGGTTTAATTTTCACTAATCGATCATCAATATCTTTACTGACTTCACGCTTGATTGTTACATTCAATTTGCCACGGCTTAGCTTTACGTTAGGTACTTGCTCGGCATCAACAATTACCTTGAGTACATAGCGCTTGCCTAGATAAAACTGCGTTTCGCCACTCACATATCGCTTGGGTAAAACCGTATCTTTTTGCTTAGCAAATTCATCAATGCTTTGCCAAATCCATCTTGCTCTCTTATGCATAGCATCTTGAATAGCATCATCACTTGCGTCATGTGGCACAGTAGCCACAACACGCTGATCAGGGTGAACCTTGATAATTACTTTGCGTGCTGTTTTTTTAGAATTTTCAGCAGGCTTGGTTTTACGAATAACATCATAGTGAATGGTGTCGTTACCATAAGTAAAAACACCACGCTCATTGGTTGTTGTTCTGATCTCAGCAGCAACGACTTGTTTACTCACTCTCGTTAGCCCCTTGCTAAGCCTAAGCGAGTGATCTTAAGCACTTCTTCAATTAGCTTTTGAGCATTATCAAGACCGAGATCGCCAAATAGCATTGGCAACAACTTCATGTGTATGGCGTTTTCAATTTCCGCAGGGTTGATTGAATACTCTGCAACAGCGGTATTCACTACATCATCGATGCTAAACGCCAAAGCTACGAGTTTATCGTTATCTAAGGCTTTGTCATTCAAAAACTCAGCATCAAATAGATGCTTAAACAAACCAAAGTAGGCTTGTGCATGTTTATTTAACTTGCCAGAGGCATCTATAAAGTCATTGGGAACATCAGCCACTTTGCGCTCTTTCACTTCTTGCTCAAAATCGGCAAAAAGGATGTATTGCTTAACAGGCGCATCAAACATCGCTTTGGCATCTTCAATCGCCTTTTTCAGCATCTTAGAAAAATATTCCTGTGCATAAGGATCATCTGCTAAGTCTTGCTCAATCATCTTAGTGATTCGGCCTGTAATTTTATCGGTTTGATTACGAGCCTCATCATCGCTCATATCCTGTGGCTTAACGTCTTTTCCTAAATTTCCGACCAAGTACGCACCGTCAGGCTCTTTAACTTCAATACCAGCAATGTGCTTGTCTAGAAGGCTGCGAATATCTTCAGCGTATTCGTCATAATTAATGGTTTCGTCAGCATCTTCACGCACTTGTTTGCGCAAATCGACAAAGGCTTTTAGGTCACGTTTGTACAAGTCACGTTTGTTATCGAATGACTTATCTTCAAAGTAGGTTGCTGATTGCAGTGCTACTTTCATACAGTTAGAAAATGCAGTTAGAGCAGAATAAAAGTCATCACGCTTTTTAAGATTCGTATCAACAAGCTTACCATCAACTTCTTGCACCTTTGGCGCTAAAGCTTGGCGAAGTGCTGGGCCATCTTGTTTGTTTTTAACACCATCAAATATTGCCCATAAATCACTGTGCAGCCCCGGAAGCTTTTTGTATTCCGTGTCCATGCGGTTATACAAACCTTTCAGATCATCGATATCAAAGCCGCCTTGGGTACGTTCTGCAAGGTCTTGGTACTTTTCTATTGTGGTATCAAGCTCTTTTAATATACCTCGGTAATCAATTAAGTAACCAAACTGCTTTTTGCTATGCAATCGGTTAACACGAGCAATGGCTTGAATTAGGTTGTGCTCTTTGAGTGGCTTGTCGATATAAAGTACGGTGTTCTTTGGCTCGTCAAAGCCCGTTAGCAGCTTATCCACCACAATCATAATGTCAGGGCCATCATCTCTGCCAAAGTCTTCAATAATGGCTTTGGTGTAGGCTTTTTCGTCCATTTTATTAACGTTTGCCTTCCACCAATTTTGAACAATGTCCTTACTTTCCTGATCAACCGCTTCGTGACCCTCACGAGTATCTGGAGCCGACATCGCCACAACCGATGTCACCGTGCCTATTTTATCCAATGCCTTCTTATAACGAATTGCAGAGGCTTTGGAGTCACAAGCCAATTGGCCTTTTAAGCCTTGCTGTTTAAAGTTTTGGAAGTGGTCGGCAATATCATAAGCAATCAGGTCAATTCGACCTTCAGTTTGGTAGATCTGACCTTTCTGAGAAAACTTCTTCTTTAAATCCGTTTTTTGCTTATCGGTTAGTTTGCTGGTGCTGCGTTCAAACCATGCATCAATGGCTTTGTCGTTAACGTTTAACTCTGGAATGCGTTCTTCGTATAACAGAGGGGTAACGGTTTTATCTTCGACAGCCTGCTGCATGGTGTAAGAGTGAATGATCTTGCCGAATTTGTTTTCAGTCTTATCGTCTTTCAATAGTGGCGTACCCGTAAAAGCAATATAGGCCGCTTTAGGCAGCGTCTGCTGCATACGGATATTATTTTCACCGTTTTGACTACGGTGGCCTTCATCCACAAGTACAATAATGTTTGGGCTGTCGTTGTAGCAGTCTTTTTGTTTAATAGCAGAACCAAACTTATTAATGATCGAAAAGATAACTCGCTCATTACCTTTACCGATTTGTTCAGCTAAACGCTTACCTGTGGTCGCCATTGCATCTTTTTTATCTCGGTCAGTTAATACACCACCAGATGCAAAGGTACGGCTGAGTTGATCTTCTAAGTCCACCCGGTCTGTCACTATGATCACTCGGCATTGTGCCAGCTCTTCAAGCCAAATAAGCGCTTTGGATAAAAACACCATAGTAAATGACTTACCACTGCCCGTGGTGTGCCAGATAACACCACCTTCACGAGCGCCAGTGTCATCTAAGGTGTTTATGCGCTCAATAAGTGCCTTTATGCCAAATATCTGCTGGTATCGAGCTACAATCTTGCCAGCTTTTTTATCAAACAAGGTAAACAGGCGAGTCATATCCAATAAGCGCTCAGGACGGAGCAAGCTAACAATAAGCCTATCTTGATCGGTAACAGTTAAGTCACCAGCAGCAACCAAAGACAAGTAATCATCTTTCGCTTTGGCAGGACGATGATTAAACAGCACATTTAATTGTTCATTGCTTAATTTGTGATTTTTTAACCTGACAAATTCTGCTTCGGCTATTCCTAAGTGAGAGTGTTCTTCCTTCCACTTCGCCCAGAATTTTTCAGGGGTGCCGCATGTCGCATATAAACCTTCATGCCCATTTACTGCTAATAGCAATTGGCTATAGGCATACAAGTGAGGAATTTCAGCCTGACCTTGATTCCGAATATGCTGAGAAATCGCCTCAGCGTTGGTCGATTTACCTTCTTTATTTGAATCCGGGCGTTTCGCCTCAATCACCACTAATGGCAAGCCATTCACAAAACACACAACATCTGGAATGCGATTGCCAGTACCTTCGGCATTTTGAACCACTAATTCTTCGGTAAAGTGGAATTTGTTATTATCAATGTTCTGCCAATCTATCAGCTTAATGGTAGGGGAGGCTTTTTTGCCATCGATAAATTCAGTAACGCTAACGCCATACATCAATGCATTGTAGATTTTTTCATTAGCCGCTTTTAACCCTAAGTTCATAGCAGGATTCAGTTCATGCATCACCTTATCAATTGCAGCCACTGATAATGTATGTTGCTTACCCGAAAACGAGAACGTCTGTTTCGCTAAAAAGTCACGCATCACAGGGAGTAAAATAATCTGATGTGTGCTTTTTTTCTCGTTTGCTAAGGTGTTACCTCGCAGCGCTTCACATTCACTCGGTGGAATAAAGGTGTAACCCAAGTTGGTTAACAATGTCAGTGCGGGTATTTTTGCGCTGAATTCTTCTTGGAATTTAACCGTTGTCATTATGCCTAATCATCCTTAATGGGTTATCCCACGCTACTTGTTATTTGCATATCGCTGTGTGTATTACCTTGCTCAGAGGCCGACTCTAGAGTACGACCTTGGTGATCGTGCAGCGTTACCCCTTGCTCGGTTTTCCAGTCTACCCAGCCATTAGATGAACCTAGAAGCAAAAAGCATGAGGCACCGCTAGGTGTTGGGAATAAATAATCACGTTGAAATACAAAGCGACCACCTTGCTCTGCAATAATCCCCTTGGCTAATAGCTGGTCGCGTTTATCATAGAACCGCTGCTCTGTTTTACGTTTAGTGGTCATCGGAGCGGAAGAGCCTTTTAATACCACCATGCCTTCGTTGGTATAAATGCCCTTGGCATCGACACCTGTGCGGTTGCAAGTAAATACCTGCTTGGCTTCGGTAGGCGATATTTCTGTCAACGGTTCAAAAATGGGGTAGCCGAGGGTGGCTAACAGCAAGCTACCAATCTCATGAATTTCATCGCAATCTGCTTTAAGTGGCACAGGTGTATGTGGCTTTTGCCCTCCATTACCATTAAGCAGTTCATAGCGCTGGCAATGTTTTGCTTTTTCTATCGACAGTGATTCTAAATACAGCACATGGGTTTGCGTTAAGTTATTGGTGAGCGACACCAATACCAATGCACGCTCCCAATCTTTCTTTTCATCTTTATAGTGCTGCATCAATCGACTACCGACATCGCCCGACTGTCCAACGTACAGCTCGTCTTTGCTATCGCCAGAGACTAAAAAATACAGCCCAACCTGCTTGGCTTCAGGCATTTTTACAAATTCAGCAATATCACTACGAGGCACTTCAATTAAGCGAATAATCGAAGTGGTTTGCTCTGCAATGCGAATACCCGCAGGATCGCCCGTAGGCAAAAATATTTGAATGGTACGAGGGCGTTTCTGATTCATATTATTCACCGCTATAACCGATCAAAAATTGAACCTTTACTTGGCGTAAAGAGTTTTTCATAGAACTTGGTCGCGTAATCATCAGTCATACCAGACACAAAGTCACATATAACTCGAAGCTGAGCTGACTTTTTATGTTCACTTTCTAAGCCTTCACCAGCTTTTTTCAATCTTTCTCTAGTTGGTTTTGGTAAGAACCTATTGGGATCTTTAGCTAACGTTTGAAAAAGCTCAATAACTAGCTTTTGTCCCTTAAATTCAAGTTGTTGAACATTTTCATCAAAAATAACTTGTTCGCATACTAAGTTAAAAATGTGCTGCCTAAGCTTTTCTATTTGAGGTGCTAATTTAACCTCCAAGCTAAGCAACGGATTTTCACAACCTGACTGGTTTTTTTCGATAATTGCATTGGTAATCATTAAGTTAACCAAGCTACCGATAGCTTCTTTTCTACAGTGACTTTCCTTATGAAATAAGTCGGCAGTAATTAAATCAAAATTTAAATCGTTTCTAACAAGCTGCTTTGCTAAATCATTAAATAAAGCTTCTTTGCCTTCAAAGTGCTCTCGCCAGTGCCTTTGAGTGATCATCCCAAGTGACAAAGCGTCTTCAAAATCATGCAAACTATATGAAATGTTGTCTGCTAAATTCATAATTGTGCAGTCCAAAGATTTGTATAAACTTTTCTTATGCAAAGGTTTCTCTGGCTCATCCTTATCTATCGGTTTCTCTGTTTGAGTAAACTTCGCGAGATCTTCCCTAGCAAATCCATCAAAAATGAAATCAACGATTTCTTGGTCGCAATCGTGATAACACTTAGGTGGCTTCTGCGTTCGGGCCTCGAATAACCAGTAAGGAGCATTCTTATCAGGGGCTTGTTCATAAGCTTTTTCATTAACAAGTTCAGAGTATGCAACTGGATATTTCAATATGCCGAGCAGCATCCTTCTCGTAGGGTTCAATCCGTGTTCACCAGTGTACTTGTCAAGCTTTCCGAGGATTCTTAACGTTTGACCATTACCCTCAAAGCCACCATGCTCACGCATACAATAATTTAAAGCTACTTCACCTCCATGACCAAAAGGAGGATGACCAATGTCGTGAGCTAAACAAATAGCTGTTATTAATGAAGTGTTGGGTAAGTGCTCATGATATTCCGCAAACTTCTTATTTTTACTAAGGTATTGAACTATACCTCTGCCAATTTGAGCTACTTCCATTGAGTGCGTTAGTCGAGTTCTATAAAAATCACTTTCACCTAGCCCTAAAACTTGAGTTTTTGATTGTAAACGTCTAAATGCTGCTGAATGAATTAACCTAGCTTCATCTCTATCAAACTCATCTCTGACATCATCAGGTCTTTTATTTTGCTCTAATCTACGTTGTTCTAAACAGTCCATTATGCGACCTCCTTATCATCAGTTTTTACTCTGCGCTTGCCTGTTAACAGTTGCTGCATTAGCGCTTTCTTTTCTTGCTTTAGATCAGCAAGCTGCTGTTCTAATAACTCGATTTCTTGGTCTGCATTAACTAATACAGAGGCTATTTTTTGCTGCTCTTCTAATGGCGGAAGTGTGAAATGGGCTTTATTTATTCCACCAATAGATAAACCAAATCGTGTTGCTCCTGTAGCCAAAGTGAAGAAATAGTATCGTGTTTTTTGCATCGAAAATAAGTAATTGAGGTACGCTCCCTCAACTAATTGACTGTTTGGGCGGATAATTGCTAAATGATATCCACAAACAGTACCACCTAAATCTTCACTTACTAGAGCTGGTATTGCTATGTCTCCCGGAGTTTCGGAGTCTTTAGTAATAATGACATCGTTAACTTGCAATGTGTATTTATCTATCTCAGACTGTTTAGCTGTAGCCTTCATAAACTCTATTGAGTTAGTAATTCTAGTGTTGTAATAAACGTCAGTGTAATTGCACAGTTCAACTGGAATTTCACCTTCTACAATCTTCTTATCAACAGGACTAACTATTATTTTTGCAACATCTTGAAGGTAAAGGTCTTCCCACTCACCCTCAAACGGTTTACCTGAATCATCAAGTAGTCGCTTTTTGCCTGTGAGCAGTTGTTGCATGAGAGCTTTTTTCTGCTGTTTGCTGTTGTCGATTAGACACTCGGTGGTGCTAATCGCTTTATCCCAAGTGGATAGGATTTTGGCGATTTTGCGTTGTTCGGAAAGCGGGGGAAGAGGCAGTTTAAAAGACTTAATCTGTTCAAAGTTAAGCCCTTGACGGTTTCCTCCAGCTTGAAATTGTTCAATTTGCTTCTGCCCATTGAATGACAGCAAAAAATCTCTTAAAAATTCAGGATCAAGTTTATCGCTTCTAATTATACAAACATGCTGGTTTACATTTGCTTCATCAAGGTTTGACACAGCGGCTCTACCAATTGATGCACCCGTTATGTTTAAAAGAACGTCTCCTTTACAAACTACGCTTCCTTTCATTTTCTCATGTTGAGAATCATCGATAAATGCCACATCTTTTAAATCTAGTGTTCCCCAAAGCACATTTTGACTTCTGATCAATGGGATTCCAGAACTTTTATAAGAGTTGCTTCCTCCTTTGGGTGTAACGCCACTACCAACTTTATTTGCTAGTTTTCCTAAATTCGTCCATTCCCAACCATTAGGCACCATAACCTAACTCCTTTAAGTAGCCTTCCATTTCTGCTTCAAGGGTTTGCAGCTCATTTTTTAATTGCACACGCTCAGTACGTACTGCTACTAAATCGATTTCTGCTTCTTCTTCAAAGGTATCAACGTAGCGTGGGATGTTGAGGTTAAAATCGTTTTCTTTGATTTCATCAAAACTGGCAAGGTAGGCGTATTTGTCAACGCTTTCACGAGCCTTGTAGGTGTCGATGATTTTTTTGATGTTTTCTTCTGTTAACTGGTTTTGGTTTTTGCCTGATTTAAACTCACGACTGGCATCAATAAACAATACGTTTTTGTCTGTTTTGTGCTTTTTAAATATCAAGATGGCGGCTGGAATGCCTGTGCCAAAGAACAGCTTTTCTGGCAGGCCAATCACGGTATCTAGCAAGTTTTCTTCAATCAGTTGTTGGCGGATTGCGCCTTCGCTTGATGCTCTAAATAACACTCCATGTGGCACTACAACTCCCATTCTTCCGCTTTCAGGCTTAAGGGTTTCAATCATGTGACTGATAAACGCATAGTCACCTTTGGTTTTTGGTGGAATACCACGTCTAAAGCGCCCGTATGGGTCGTTACTGGCATCATCATGGCCCCACTTATCAAGAGAAAATGGGGGGTTCGCAGTAACTACGTCAAAGTGCAGTAAGCCGTTTCCGTCTTTCTCTTTTAGTAGCGGATTACGAATGGTGTCGCCCCATTCAATGCGGTGGTTATCTTCACCGTGAAGGAACATGTTCATTTTGGCTAATGCCCAAGTAGAGCCAATCGCTTCTTGCCCAAATAAGGCGTATTTTTTTGAACCAGAGTTTTTACGCACCATAGCGCCACATTTAAGAAGCAGTGAGCCACTTCCTGTACATGGGTCGCATATTTGGTCGCCTTCAACTGGCTCTAAAACTCTTGCTAGCAGATCAGAAACTTCGGGGGGGGTATAGTATTCACCAGCGCTAGCACCACTGCCAGCAGCAAAATGTTTTATAAGGTATTCGTAGGCATTACCGATGATATCTAAACTGCCTACACGCTCTGTGCTTAGGTTTAAAATATCTTTACCAAAGTCTTCCAACAAGTGGCGCAGCAAATCATTCTTTTGCTTTTCTTGGCCTAGGCGGTCAGTGTTAAAGCTGATGTCTTGGAATACGTTTTTAAGCTTACTGCCGTTGGCTTCTTCTAGTGCGTGAAGTGCTTTATCAATACGTTCACCATTGCCCGGTTGATGACGAACTTCGTACAAATCCCAAAAGCTAGCACCTTCTGGTAATACAAAACGCTGCTTAGACATCATGGCGTGGATCAGAGCTGGATTATCACCGTACTGAGCTACCAGTTTGTTGTATTCGTCTTTATACATATCAGAGATGTACTTTAAGAACAGCATGGTCAGGATGAAATCTTTATAGGTATCGGCACTGATCACACCACGGAACGTTTCACAAGCAGCCCATACCGCTTTGTTGATATCATCTTGATTTATTTTTGATTCTGTCATCAGGTTTTTCCTTTTTTAATCTTGTACTTTTGCCGATTTAGTGGTTTCTAATTCTTGATATGCAATGCTCTCAAGTTGAGCTTTTCTATTCTCAATTAAGTGTCTCAATACTTTTTCTTCTTTTATAGCTGCATTGTTTAAAGCAACAATTTGAGCTTGTTTTTCAAGGTCAATCTTTCTTATTGGAGCATCCTGTAACACTTGCTTTCTGACACTTAAATGAAGTGACCCTTCAGCAGTAGATTTAAAGTACCTTTGCGCTAATTGCTGATTAAGTTGCCATGCAACAAACTCCGGCATAAAGCTCTGTTTTGCTTTACCGTATAATCGAATTAAATAAAAATGTGGTGAGCAAACACTATGCTCAGGAATGCCTTTAACCGTCACGGCATAGTGCTTAGATCCTTTAGCTACAAAAAGTATATCTCCTTCTTGTAACCAATCTGGCTCCTTTTTAGTGGGTAAAATCGTTCTGATCATTTCGTCTTGAACAATTTCACCTGTAACGCGTGTATCTCTTACTTGAACAACATGAACAGGACCATCAGGATCATATTCAATTGTTCCTCGAAATGGGTGGCCTAGCCGTATTTTGGCAATATCGAATAGGCGAAAAAAGTCATTCATAGTTTGACCATTCTAATTTTGGCTCTAACTGTGTTAAGGCCACTAATTATTAATTTGAAAAATATATTGACTCATTTCTGATACAACGTCAAATTATTTGCAGTTTTTTAATGATGCATTTATTTCTACATAATAAGATGCTTTTAGAAGACCAATAAATGACTTTATTGGCTGCGATTAGAAGGTAGATTTAAGAGAACTTTTACTTTGTCTCAATTGAAGGGGTGTTGCCGAAAGTAAAAATCATGTCACCTGATCAGATAGCAATAGTCTAAATTTCAATTTCTAGACTTTTCACATTGAAGTAGGATTGCTAGAACTTCTTCGTCCATAATTATTAGTTCCACGGTTTTTAAATTTTTTGAAACTTTGCTCCTCTACAGCCCAGTAAATACGTTCCAACATGTCATGTTTTCAAAAAAATCATGGAAGTAATAATTCAGATTGGCATTCAGTTGCAGTACACAATGAGCACTGTAAAAATAACCACTTTTCAATAACTTACAATTAACTTATATTGCTATCAACAAGAGTATCAACAGATAGTAAAAATGAAAAAAAGAAAATTAGGTACAAGTATTACAGATCTATTTGGAATTGATAAAAGCAGTTACATCAATTCTATTAATACACCAGCTTCACCACTTCCTGAATTTGAAGGTTTAACAATATATGGAGTTATAAGAAGTAAAGGGGGCAGTGGCGAAAAGCATATTGTGAAAAAACTATCTCAAGAGTTAATTGCCTCTGGTAAAAAAGTTTTCATTTGCTACAAAAACACGATAGAAAGTGATGATTACTTGCTCAAACATTTTTTACCTAAAGAAATTAGTGTACTTATAAATCCACAAGACATATCCCTTGAGGATAACGGTGGCGTGATTAATTTGAACTGGTGGGACAACAACTGTGTAATTGAAGTATTTAAAAAAATTAAGAAAATCAAAGGTGCAACCATAATTCTTACCTGTGGAACTGATACAGCAGGTTACATGTATGAACGCATCAGACACCTACAAAAAGTATGCGACAAGATTTTCATCCCAATCGATTCACATGTTCATTTTTCCGTCGAGCCAGCAATAGACATTTGTGAGGCTTCAGATCTAAACACTGAAAAGTTGATATCATGTTGGTGGCATAAAGTAAGGGTAAACGATGACACACAGCATTTACTAGGAATTATCCCAGCTTCTGATGTTTCGAAGGAAAATGAGAGAACGATTATAGAATACGTAAAAAATAAAACCAACGAACAAAACAACGATAGTTTAGTACCATTTCTAACCAATTTAGATTTGTGTTAACTTGTTAGTAATAGGAATAAAAATGGAATGGATGCTCCAATGAGTAGATACGACAAAGTTGACTTAGCATACGAATTTTTTAAAGAAAAAGAATCTCTCAGTGAGTCCTTCACAATTAAACAATTGGCAGATGCTACAGGCTGGACTGAAGGGGCTTGTAAAACTTACCCATCAAAACGCTGGCACCAATACATTGAAAAAGATGGTGCCCAATACACAACATCGGGAATATCATACTTAAGTAAGGTTGAGTTTCGTGCCGTTCATAGCCAAAAACTCCAACAAGTTGCAGATCACTCTACAAAAGGCATTTTGCTGCACAAAGCTAAAGAGTTCGCCCTACTCGCTGTTTCGGTATATAACAACCCGTATACTGAATTTAAAACCTACGGATATATAGTCAATATTATCATCGCTTACACATCGCTCTTTCATGCCATATTTGAAAAGAAAGGCACTGCATATTTCTATCTTAACGATGATGGAACTCCAAAAGTAGTAGATGGTGAAGAGAAAGCTTGGGAGTTAAGCACATGTGCTAGTGAATACTGGCAGAGTGGTTCAGCTCCTGAGCTGGCTAATTTGAATTTCTTAATTGGCCTAAGAAACAAAATCGAGCATAGAAGTTTACCCGCTATTGATTTGGCGGTGGCGGGAGAATGTCAATCTGCTTTAAGTAACTTTGAGTCGTTACTAGTTGAAGAGTTTGGTGATGAACATGCATTAACAGCTAACTTAGCCTTTTCAATGCAACTTACAAGAATTTCTGAGCAATCTCAGTTAGATGCCTTAAAACAAATGCAAAAAGATAACTACAAAGTTGTCCGTGAATATATGGAAACTTACAGGAATGACTTAGACGATGAGGTAGTTGAAAGTCAAAAGTACCGTGTAAGGGCCTTTTTGGTTCCTAAACTTGGTAATCATGCAAAATCAGCAGACATCGCAGTAGAATTTATTAATGTGAATGCATTAACTGAAGAAGAACTAAAAGATTATGAACAAGCCGTCGCATTTATAAAAGGCGTCGAAAATCCATTTCGACTAAAACCCAAAAGGATTGTTGAACTAGTCTCAAAAAAAATAAAAGGATTTAACATGCCTTTGCACACTAAGTGTTGGAAGCATTACGAAGCTCGCCCAAAAGGAATAAACAAAGCCTTCAAAGGCGAATATGCATCATACATGGAAGGGTTTGATGGATATTTATACTGTCAAAGCTGGGTGAAATTTTTAATATCAGAGCTTCAAAATGAAGACAAAATGAAAGCGGTCAAACTGCAAGCGCAATAGATATGAAAATTGAAAATCTTAAATTTTCACAACAAAAAAAAGCCATGCATAAGCTATTTCACGAAGCTGAAAGTGAATTCAAAAAGTTAAAACCAACCAAAGGATTTAAGTCTATTAATATCTTTAGAGGCTGGACGTATTATGTTGAAGAGTGGTTCATAAAGCGGCTAGATTCGGAAATCAATAAAAATGACGATTTTGTCCAAATCACAGACATTAAGTACAAGCTCAACGAGTTACGAGTAAGCTATATTAGTGAATTAGGAATTGATTATGATGAGTTTATTGAAAGCTACTCTCGCATTATCGAACACCTTGATAAATGAAGCTTTTCTAAATTACTCACCAGCCTTTTTATAAGAGCTAAAAATAATGAAAGTTTTATTTCTATGCACCGCAAATGTCCAGAGAAGTCGCACAGCAGAAGAGCTATTTAGGGCAATTAACAAAAACAATATATATAGATCAGCAGGTTTAAGTGAGAAGTATGTAAGCAAGTCAGGCACAACATTATGTACTGAAGAAATGTTGAATTGGTCTGATAAAATTTACGTATTTGAGCAAGGTCATATAGACCGTTTACGACAGCATACTGACAACAAATATATTGATAAAGTTACTAACCTAAACATAGACGACAACTATCAATACTTTCAAAAAGAATTGGTTCTATTATTACTCAACCGTTTACCGATTTCAGATCTGGAGAATTAAAACAAAAGCCAACTACTATTCGAGCAATAGGATAAATCAGAATAAGGCTCCGCCTATCCTTTATTTGCATACAGCGCCAGTACTTCTTCAACTTTATTGCGCTTTTTACCATTTTGGCTAATTGAACGCTGAACAGAAAATAGCTTATGCACATCCGCTGACGAATAGAGATCATCTGTAAACTCAGTAACATGATTAGATATTAATGTTGAAACACCTTTACCTTTTGCTTTCAGAGCACACTGAACCAGCCTTCTTTGATCTTCATCCGAAAATTCGGCACCAGTGTATGCTGTAAAGTTTGAAGTTCTGTTTATAGGAGAATAAGGAGGATCACAATAAACAACATCACCTGACTTTACGCATTCAAAAGCTTGTGAAAAATCACCTACTATAAACTCAGCTTTTTTTAGTTTATGAGAAAGGTGTTCAATTTCTAACTCTGGGAAATATGGCTTTTTATATCTACCAAACGGTACGTTGTAGCCACCTGACTGATTGTAACGACAGAGACCATTGTACCCATGCCTATTTAGATATAAAAACAATAAAGCTCGATGATACGAATCACTAGTATCGTTAAATTCTTGTCTTAATAGGTAGTATTGTTCGGCTGTATTATTTTGTTCAGTGAAATATTGGCGAGCATCTTTCTCAAACTTAAGAGGAGCTTTCTTAACTGCTTTAAATAATGAAATTAGATCGCTGTTAGTATCACATAACAAGTATTCATCAAAATCTAGATTTAGGAATACGGAGCCGCCTCCTACAAAAGGTTCAACTAATCTCGTTTTGCCAACACGGGGCAATACTGCTTTGATATGGTGAAGAACTCTTTTTTTCCCGCCCGGCCATTTCAAGGGGGATCGCACACCTTGGCTCAAACTCTCATTGGTCATTTATTTTCACTGTAGTCTTGTTATATACGTTCCCAAAAAGAATTTCATACTTTTCTAAAAAGCATAAATCGTAGCGGTAGCATTTCATAATTTTTTCGTATCGGTAACCAGCCCACTTCAAAAAGGCGCGGCTTCGATTTGTACTCACCCGATTATTCCTGCACTACCGGTTCAGACTGTAAGCGGCCCAACGCTTTAATTTCCTGTTGCACTGCAGCGACCGGTTTAATGAAAGGGCCTGCAGTGCGCAGAGGCTCTGCCAACGCAGACCGTCCGGCACGGGCACTTGCTACATCAGGGAAGGATTTCTGCGCCAGGATGACCCATTGCAATTGGCCCTGCCAGCTACGTTGGTACACGATTATTTCGGTAGTGGGATAAGTTTGTCGAAAACGCTCAACCGCCCCGGCAGATGAAAGAACCGCCAGCTGCAAAACTTTATATGTTGCAGGTAATGTTAGCAGCTCTGGATCCTGATAGGCTTCCCCTCCAGGTTGAGCCTGCTGCGCATCACTATCGGCTGTTGATAGTGTCAACAGCTCATCTGGCTCTGCCGGAATAGTGCTATCGCTTTGGTTTACTGGCTCTGCGACAACCGCAACGTCATCATCAATAGATAGCGCTGACGTTTGTTCGGCAGCTAGTTTGCTGTCATCAACCGCCTCAACCGACTCTGCGTCTGCCGGGGTTAATATTGTCTCAGCTAACGCTGCGCTGTCTGCTGCAGCTGTCTCAGCCGGAGTAACTATCTCCGCCTGTTGCACAACATCCACAACAGGTTGTGACGCCGGCTCAGCATCCTCCTCCAGCGCTTGCTGAAGCGTTTCAGGCTTTGGTAGTGGTAGTTGTACCACTTTATCTGCTTCTGGCAGATACCAGCTGACTAAACCGGCCACAATCAACAATACGATTGCCACTGGGATCAACCAGAATGCTGCACTTTGACTTTTTCGCTCTTCAGGTTTAACTACGGCACTATGCAATAAATGCATATTGCCAGCGCTAGCAGCAAAGCGTTCTGCCACGGCCAGTGGGTCAAGCGGTTTATCTTTCAGTATCTGGCCGGCATCCTGCAAGGTCGGCACATTGATACTCAGGTTGAGCGCCATGTCAGCTGATGGCTTATCCAGCAAAAAAATACCGAGGCAATCAAGTAATAATAATTTTTGGCAGGTGCTGGTGCTTAGCTGACTAAAATTATCGACAATCAACAACAAAGGCAGCGCACTATCAAGCGGTGTTGCCAGATGATCGGCCAGTTTTGGTTCGGCCTGGCGCTGGCCAAACCATTGCTGCAACAATTGTTGCTCTGCCGCCTGTTCGTTGTTGGCGGCGGTTAACAGCGCGACATTGGCTTGCTCGCTAAACAACTCGGCTATCGCCAGCGCCAATGTGGATTTACCACTACCCTCAGCCCCGACCAGTCCGATATTCTGGAAATTATTAAAGGCTAATTGAAATAGCAACCGGTTTAACAATTCTTGTTGTGAGGGTAACAAGTGGCGTTGTTGCGCCACTTTTTGCTGTAAAATTGAGGTCTCCATTAACTGAACACCTGCTGTAATTCAGTCTCGGTTACATCTGCAACCAATTTGGCTTTGCCAATTTCTTCCAGCAAAATAAAGCGCATTCGGCCATCTTTAACTTTTTTGTCGGTTTTCATATAGGGCAGAAAATCGGCTATGCGCATGGTTGCCGGAGTGGTAACAGGCAACTCAAAGCAATGCAGAACTGTCCGGATTTTTTCCACATCGGCAGTAGCCAGCCAGCCGCGCTTAGCTGATACTTCGGCAGCCATAACCATCCCCACTGCTACAGCCTCACCATGTAGCCAGTTTCCATAACCCATGTGGGCTTCAATCGCATGTCCAAAGGTATGGCCGAGGTTTAACAATGCACGCTCACCCTGCTCGGTTTCATCCCGGCTGACAATATCGGCTTTCATCTGACAACAATGTTGGATCATTTTAGCCAGTGTCTCTGGCTGCTGGTTTACAATTTGCTGTTGATGCGCTAGCAACCAGTCCAGAAATACCGCATCGCCGAGCAGCGCATATTTGACCACTTCTGCCATGCCAGCGGCGAACTCACGGGGTGGCAACGTCGCCAGCGTGCCGGTATTGATAATAACTTGTTCAGGCTGTTTAAATGCACCAATCATATTTTTGCCAAGCACATGATTAACGGCTGTTTTGCCGCCAACTGACGAGTCAACCTGGGCAAGTAAGCTGGTAGGGACCTGAATAAAGCGCGCGCCGCGCTGATAACAGGCTGCCACAAACCCGGTGAGGTCACCTATTACACCGCCGCCGAGCGCAACCAGCAGCACGTCACGTGACACACCCTGCTTCAGCAGAAATGATAAAATGGCTTCAAATGAAACCAATGTTTTGTAGGCTTCGCCATCGTCTATAAGATAATGTAATGGACTACAGCTAAACAGTTCGCTGACTTGCTGCAGATATAAAGGCGCAATAGTATGGTTACTGATAATAACCACTTGTTTGCTGTCTTGAAGAGAGTTCGCTAAAACGCTGAAGCTGGAACTGATATTAATCGGGTAGCTGCGCTGGCCAAGTTGGACATCAACTTTTTGCATTTGCAGCTCCCTTATGTCTTAAAAACCCAATTGCTCAATAATCTGGTTAGCCACTGCCCGGGCACTTTGCTCGTCGGTGCGCACAGTAAAGTCGGCAATCTCTTCATATAAAGGGTTACGTTCAGCAGCCAGACGCTCAAGCACTTCACGTGGTGCTTCTTCTGTCTGTAACAACGGACGTCTTTTGTCACGTTGAGTACGGGCAACTTGTTTTTCAATAGGTGTTTCCAGGTACACAACTATACCACGCGCCGATAACCGGTTGCGCGTTTCTTTACTAATCACTGAACCACCGCCAGTAGCCAGAACAATACCCTGTAATTCAGTTAAATCAGAGATAACGGTTTCTTCGCGCACTCTGAATCCTTCTTCACCTTCTAAATCGAATACCCAGGCAATATCTGCACCGGTACGGCGTTCAATTTCCTGATCTGAATCGTAAAAGTCAAGATGAAGCATGTCTGCTAAGTGACGTCCGATAGTGCTTTTGCCTGCGCCCATCGGGCCAACAAGGAAGATATTACGTTTTTCTGCCATATTTCGTCGTGCTAAATCAGCTTACTCAATGAAAAGTTGAATTGAAGGACCAAAAGGCTCCCGCGAAAATTTGAAGCGCTGAATTATGTCAGGAATGGCCTTTCGTTGGCAAGTTAATTCTGACTTGATTCGGGAGCTGGTACAACGCTCCCGAATCTTCAAAGACTTACTGACCTTCAGTCAATATTTTTGGCGTAACAAAAATCAGTAGTTCATTCTTTTCATTAACATCACGTTTTGACCGGAATAGAGCACCAACATATGGAATATCGCCGAACATTGGTACTTTGGATACCGTAGACAAAATTTGCTGCTGGTAGATACCGCCCAATACAATGGTCTCGCCATTATCAACCAATACCTGAGTCATAATTTGCTGAGTATCAATTGCAGTTGCCGGACCTGTCGGTGTGGCAACGGTTTCACCGCGGGTGTTCTGAGTTATGACTAAATCAAGAATGATTTTATTATCCGGGGTAATTTGCGGCGTTACCGTCAAACTTAATACGGCTTTCTTAAACTCAACAGTAGTGGCACCACTGGATGCTGCCTGAACATATGGTATTTCCACACCCTGCTCGATCCGCGCTTCTTTTTGATTAGAGGTGGTAATTCTCGGGCTGGCAATTATCTCGCCCTTATTTTCCTGCTCTAATGCGGACAGTTCTAAATCCAGCAAGGTACCGTCTGCTAATCGCGCAACATGGAACGCAATACTACCAGCCGGGTTCTGTACCGGTAAATTAACATTCCAACGGTCATCCAAAGCAGGAAACTGGCCGGTAGAAATAGTGTTGGACCCTGTCGCATTCCCAGAAACACCGCGGTTACCACCGCTGCTGCTCTGCTGATCACTAAAGCCCCAACGAATACCTAACTCGTCAGTAACACTGTCACGTACCGTCACCATTCTGGATTCAATCAACACCTGACGAACCGGGACATCAAGGCGCTCAATCAGCTTACGAACGCTTTCAATATTTTTGGCGGTATCTTTAATTAAAATTGTGTTGGTACGTTCATCAACGACCACACTGCCGCGGCTTGATAATAAGGTGGCATCACGATTTGACAGTAACCCTGCTAAATCGGCTGCTTTGGCGTAGTTCACGGTTAAGTAATCAGAATATAAAGGTTCAAGTTGTTCAACTTGCTGCTTAGCTTCCAGCTCACGGGCTTCCCGGGCTGACAGTTCTTCTGTTGGTGCAACCATCAGAATATTGCCGTCCATCCGCTTGTCCAGGCCCTTAACCCGTAACACGATATCCAATGCCTGATCCCACGGAGTACCATCTAAGCGAAGTGTAATGTTACCGGTAACAGAGTCACTGGTAACCAGGTTAAAGCCATTGTAGTCAGCAATAATCTGCAACACTGTCCGGATTGGGATATCCTGGAAATTTAATGAAATTGGACGGCCTTTATATTCACGACCACCACCCAGAATACTACGGTTAGACGTATCACGTTCAACGTTCAGAGTAAAAATATTATCAATTTGCTGATAGGTGTAAGTAAATGCATCACTGGTCGCAATTTCTAATCTGGCAGAGGCGCCATCTTTAAAGGTTTCAATGCCAGTGACAATAGTACCAAAGTCCATTACATCAAGCTGATATAATAATTCATCAAGGATGTCAGTATTGTGAAACTCAACAAGTAGCTTACCCGCTCGCTCGCTCACATCAACCGCTGCTGTATTTTCCCGCAGGAATACTAATACCCGACCTTCACCTTTCTCTCCACGACGGAAATCAATAGCCTGTAACCGGTTAATATAGGTAGGAGTCACATCAGCCGCCTGCCCTACTTGTTCAGCAGTAGGGTTATCTGAAATATGCATGTAGAACACATTACCGCGTACCCGGGTACGATAAATTTTCAGATAATCCAAATAGATTGTGGTTTTAAAACCTTCACCGAGGAATTCTGACTTAACGCGCTTAACACCCGCCTTATCGATTAATACTTCTTCCATTTTTTCTTC
>TARA_R110002126_G_scaffold11114_3_pt1 | contig 20934 bp, 17 predicted proteins | sample TARA_R110002126 | Tara Oceans TARA_R110002126 (sample SAMEA4397536) | marine metagenome | biome: Polar Biome; feature: [DCM] deep chlorophyll maximum layer (ENVO:01000326); material: water (ENVO:00002006), including particulate matter (ENVO:01000060) such as... | depth 30 m
CTCGCAGCGTGCGTGACCTGGCTCCGTATCCCGAATCAGACCCGAACCAATCCGACGCGTTCGGGACCCAGCAACGTCGCAAGTTCCATCGCGAGGCTCTCGGACAGCTCGATGCTGTACTCGCTGCCGGCGCGGATGCGACGTGTATGACCGTCGTTGCCGGTGGTCTGCAGGAACAGGGGGCGCGGACCGCGGTGGTTCTGGATGATCGTCAGCAGTTCCTGGAGCTTCTGGCCGTCGTGGGCCTCGACCGTGATCGACAGGCCGCCGCGGAAGGCGCCCAAGGCGGACTGCAACGGCCAGCACTCCTCGAGGATCAACGCCGGCTCTTCACCGGAGTCCTCGAGCTTGGCGCGGCACACGATGACCTCGCCGTTCTCGATCAGCTCGCGCGATTCTTCGTACGTGCGCGGGAAGACGGTAACCGAGATCGAGCCGTGCAGGTCCTCCAGGCGGAAGCGGCACATCTTCTGGCCGGCCATGCGACCGTTCTTCACGATCATCTCGGACTTCTGCAGGATCAGTCCGGCCAGGGTGACCTCGACACCGCCGTCCAGGTCCGCGAGGGCCGGGATGGGGGACGAGGACAACAGCGAGACCAGGCCCGCACGTTCTTGCAGCGGGTGACCCGTCAGGTAGAAACCCAGCACGTCGTACTCGAGCTGGAGCGTGTCGGTGTTGTTCAGCGCGCGGCTGTCGTCGATGCCGTCGTCGGTCGCGGAGGCCTCGGCCGCCGTCTCGTCACCGCCACCGAAGGCGTCGAACATCGACACCTGGCCCTTGCGCCGGTCGGCCGCGCTGCTGGACGCGTCGCGCATCGTCGACTCGACGACCGTCAACACGGCGCCGCGGTTGTGACCGTTGAAGTCGAACACGCCGCCCTTGATCAGCGCCTCCCAGCAGACCTTGCCGACCTCGTTCGGGTCGGTGTTGGTGCACAGGTTGACGAACCCGACGGACTCGCCCTCGGCGAGCAGTCGATCGCGCTGGACGAGCATCGACTCGACCGCCTTCTTGCCCGTGCCCTTGATGGCGCCCAGCCCGTAGCGGATGACGCCTTCCTGCTCGGGGATGAACTCCCAACCGGAGGCCTCGGCGGACGGCGGCAGCAGCACGATCTTGGACTTCGCGCAGTCGTCGACGAAGTCCTTGACCTTGTCCGAGTCGCCCATCTCGCACGAGAAGTTGCCGGCGAGGAACGCGGTGCGGAAGTTCGCCTTCAAGTATGCGGTCTGATAGGTGATCAGCGCGTAGGCCGCCGAGTGCGACTTGTTGAAGCCGTAGCCCCCGAACTTGACGATGTTGTCCCAGACCTCTTGGGCGACGTCCTTGTCGCAACCTTGCGCGACGGCGCCCTCGATGAACTGCGCCGAGAACTTCTGCATGATCTCGGGCTTCTTCTTGCCCATGGCCTTGCGCAGGTTGTCGGCGTCGTTGAGCGAGAAGCCGCCCAGGTCGACGGACACGCGCATGACCTGTTCCTGATAAACGATGCAGCCGTAGGTCGGGTTCAGGATCGGCTCGACCGACTCGTGGGGGTAGCTGATGGCCTCGCGCCCGTGCTTGCGGTCGCAATACATGTCGGCCATGCCCGACTCGAGCGGACCCGGTCGGTACAGCGCCAAGACAGCGGTGAGGTCGTCGAACTTGTCCGGCTTCAGGTTGCCGAGCAAGCGCCGCATGCCTTCCGATTCCAACTGGAAGACTCCCAGCGTGTCGCCGTTCGCCAGCAACTGATACGTCGCCGGATCGCCCGCCGGCAGGTTCTCGATGTCCGGCGCCGTGCCGCCCATCTTGACGATGTTCTTCAGGCAGCGGTCGATGATCGTCAGCGTGCGCAGCCCCAGGTAGTCCATCTTGAGGAGACCCAGCTCCTCGAGTTGCGGTGCCGGGTACTGCGTCGTGATGTCGTCGCCGTTCCGAGCGAGCGGCACGAAGTCGGCGGTGGGGCCGGGCGTGATGACGACGCCTGCCGCGTGCGTGGACGTGTGCCGCGCCATGCCCTCGAGCGGCACGGAATACTGGAAGAGCTCGTCGTACAGCGGCGACGACTCGCGGATGGCCTTGAGCTCGGCATCCTCCTTGAGCGCCTTCTTGAGCGACGGTGCGCCAGGGCCGGTCGGGATCTTCTTGGCGATGCGGTTGATGTCGGACAGGGGCAGGTCGAGCACGCGACCGACGTCGCGCACGACCGTCCGTGACGCCATCGTTCCGAAGGTGACGATCTGGGTGACGCTCGCTGCGCCGTACTTGTCGCGCGTGTACTGGATGACCCGCTCGCGCCCTTCCTTGCAGAAGTCGATGTCGATGTCGGGCATCGAGACGCGACTCGAGTTCAGGAAGCGCTCGAACAGGAGGTCGTGCTCGAGCGGGCAGAGCCGCGTGATGTCGAGCAGGTAGGCGACGATCGAGCCCGCCGCCGAACCGCGACCCGGACCGACCGGGATGTCGTGATCGCGGGCCCACTTGATCAGGTCCCAGACGATCAGGAAGTACGACACGAACCCGAGGTCGCGGATGACGTTCTTCTCGTGCTCCAGCCGCTTGCGCGCCGCTTCGTTCGTCGTGCCGTACAGCACAGCGAGGCGTTCCTCGAGCAGGCGATCGAACAGCGCATCGGGGGTCTCCCCCGTGTCGCTGACGAACTCGGGCACGTGGTACTTGCCGGTCTCGAGCTCCAGGTCGATCTGGTCCGCGACGTCCATCGTCGCCGACACGGAACTCGGGAGGTCGCGGAACATGTGTCCCATCTCCTCCTTGGTCTTGAAGAACAGCGTGTCCGTGTCGAACCGGAAACGCTTCTCGTCGGCCTTCTTCGCGCCGGTGTTGATGCAGAGCAACACGTCCTGGGCGTGGCAGTCCTCCTGGCGCAGATAGTGGATGTCGTTCGTCGCGACCAGCGGGATGCCCGTGCGTTGATGCAAGCGCACCAAGTTCTCGTTCACCTTGATCTGCAGGTCGATGCCGTTGCGCTGCAGCTCGAGCCAGAAGTGCTCGGGGCCGAAGATGTCCTTCAAGCGCCCGGCGAGCTGTTCCGCTTCGGACTCCTTGTCCTGCATGAACAGCTGATTGATCTCACCCGCGAGGCAGCCCGACAACGCGCTGATGCCGCGCCCGTGCTTCTCGAGCAACGCCATGTCGATGCGCGGGCGGAAGCTGTAGCCGTCGAGGTACGCGGCGGATGCGAGCTGGATGAGGTTCTTGTAGCCCTCCATGTCGCGCGCCAGCAAGGTCAGGTGGCTGTAGCCGTTGCCCTTCTTCTTGCTGTGCTTCTCGTGCATCGACTGCTTGGCGATGTACACCTCGCAACCGATGAGCGGCTTGACCCCGTTGCGCCGGCACGTCTCGTGCAGTTCGAACGCGCCGAACATGTTCCCGTGATCGGTCAGCGCGAGCGCGGTCTGACCGTCCTTGTTGCAAGCCTTCACCAGATCGGAGATCCGGTTCGCGCCGTCGAGCAGCGAGTACTCGGAGTGGACGTGCAGGTGGCAGAAGTCCTGGGCGCTCATGTGCGGTGCCGAAGGGGCATGGGGAAGAGGTCTGGGCCGGAAAGGGAACGGAGCGGCGCGCGTTCGCGTCGCTGCAGTGTGCGCGGAGTCCTCGGAGATCGCCGGAGTCGACTTCGCGAGGATCGCGCGGGGCGGCTTCGCGGTGCACCACGAAACCACCCGCGCAGGTCACGAACGCAGGAGCAAGCTCAGCAAGCCCTTCTGCGTATGCAGTCGGTTCTCGGCCTGTTGGATCGCTAGGCAGCGCGGGCCGTCGAGCACCTCGTCGGTGACTTCGAGGTTGCGGCGCACCGGCATCGGGTGCATCAGTTGCGCTCGCTTGCCGAGCGCCATGCGACGTTCGTCGACGGTCCAGCCCGTCTCGCGCGCCACGCGGCTCGCGGTCAAGGTCGGGTTGCCGTAGGCCTCGAGCGACCACCACGAACGCGCGTACACGACGTGCGCGCCCTTGATCGAGTCGTCCATGTCGGACGTCTGCTCCAGACTACCGCCACACTCCTCCGCGTTCGTGCGCGCTTCGTCCATCACGGCCCCGTCGAGGTCGAAGCCGGGCGGATGAGCGAGCGACACGTTCATGCCCGAGCGCAAGGCCGAGAGCAGGATCGAATGCACGCACGCGGGACTCGACGGCGAAGGGGAGCGCGTCCATGTGATCGCGAGACGCTTGCCCTTCAACTCGCCCAGGTTCTCGCGCAACGTCATCATGTCGGCGAGCGCCTGCAGCGGATGCCACAGCGCGCTCTCCATGTTGATGACCGGAACGCGCGCGTGCGATTCCCAGGTCGTGATGCTCTGGTCGCGGCGGTCGATCTCCCACGACTTGCCGCCCAACGCGGGGCGGATGGCCAACGCGTCGAAGTAGCTCGACAGCACGGCGGCCGCGTCGGTGACGTGCTCGGGGGCCGCGCCGTCCATGACCGTGCCCCGGCGCGACTCGAGTTCCCAGAAGTCGGTCGCCGCGTTCAGGTTGACCGCGTGTCCTCCGAGCTGGTTGAGGGCGACCTCGAACGAGGAGCGCGTGCGCAGCGATGGACGGAAGAAGAGCAGGCCCACGCTCCGTCCGGTCAAGGCGCCACGGGTGACCCCGCGCTTGACGCGGGCAGAGAGGTCCAGCACGTCCTCGACCTGGCGATCATCCAGGTCTTGGAGGCGAACGAAGTGGGGGGGGGAGGCGCGATCCGGCATGTCGAGGACCAGGATAGTCCCGCCTGTCCCTGGTGCGAACGGTCATGCGGCGGAAGGTGAGGGAAGCCTGGGGACTGGCCCGGATTCCCTCCAGATCCATCCCCTTCCATCGCTTGACATGGCCCGGGGAGGGACGTACAACCTTCCGCCCAACGTGCACCCGTGGCTCAACTGGATAGAGCACCTGACTACGGATCAGGAGGTTACAGGTTCGAATCCTGTCGGGTGTACCACCCTCAACGCACGACCCGGATGATCGCATCTCCTGCGACTCACCCGATCCTGCGGCGGACCTCCTGGGAGCCTGCATCGGATCCAAATCGTGTCCGACCCGCTGGCAACCATGACGCCCGAGCCCTCTGACAATCCGGAGCAGCACGCTCCGCCCTCGGCCGTCATCTTCGACGCCCCGACGGCGGACGATTCGACCTTCATGGCCCTCGCTCTCGACCAGGCTCGCCTCGCGCGGGACTTGGACGAGGTTCCGGTGGGCGCCGTGATCGTGATCGACGGCCGTGTCGTGGGGGCAGGCCACAATCAGGTCCGCACCCTCGGTGATCCGACCGCCCATGCCGAGATCCTCGCCCTGCGCGAGGCTTGCCGGGCGACCGGAGACGGCCGGCTCCCCGGAGCCGTCGTCTACACGACCCTCGAACCCTGTTTCATGTGTGCCGGTGCCCTGACGCACGCCCGCGTGGCGCGCGTCGTCTGGGGTGCACGGGACCCGAAGTTCGGTGGCTGCGTCTCCCTCGGTCACACCCTCCAGCATCCGCGCGCGAACCATCGCGCCGCTTGCACCGAAGGGGTGGGCCAGGACGACGCTCGCGAGTTGCTCCAGACGTTCTTTCGAAGCAAGCGCCGAGTTGGTGAGGCGGACGCCTCCGACTCCTGATCCACAAGATCAGGTTCGGGCGCCCGCTTGCCGATGAGGAACGACGACCCTTTCGAGGTGTCGATCACAGGAACGGTGAGGTGCCGGAGCGGCTTAACGGACTGGTTTCGAAAACCAGCGTGTCTTAGGGCACCGGGGGTTCAAATCCCTCCCTCACCGCCATTTCCCCCCCATAGGGGGGAAAGAGGCCCCTTCGGGGCCTCGCCGCCATGGGCGGCAGGCGGATTTCCCTGGTCGCACCAGAGGTGCGACGGCGCCGCCCCTACAGGGCGACGCTGGACAGCCCACGGGAACGGAGGGGCACCGCGGTTCCTTGTGTGACACGTCCTTTGGGACACCGGCGGTTGGTTTCATCATCTATGCGGAGAGGTGTCTGAGTGGCTGAAGGAGCACGCTTGGAAAGCGTGTGTGTGGGCAACTGCACCGAGGGTTCGAATCCCTCTCTCTCCGCCATTCACCCACCGACTCCTCGGAGACGGCGGACGTTGGCGACAATTGGATACGTTGGATGGGCCCGGCAGTGGGCCCGGTCCCACGCGATGGATCGTGGTCGAACCGGGTCAGGCCGGGAACGGAGCAGCCCTAAGGTCAACGATTCAAGCGCGAGGTGCCCGGGTCCTCTGGCGGGCCCATCCCTTTTGACCCAGTGGAGTCACGGAGGAGGCGGTCGCGCTGGAGTCGGTCACACCGTGACGCGTGAGCTGTCCGCCTGAGAGGCGGGGGTTACACCCAGGGACGTTGTGACCTTGTCACCTTGTGGCATGACGCACGGGAGATTGGGATTCGTCCGCCTGAGAGGCGGGGGTTACACCAAGGGGCGTTGTGATCTTGTCACCTTGTGGCATGACGCACGGGGGATTGGGATTCGTTCGCCTGGGAGGTGGGGGCTGGGTGCTCTGGCGCGCTGTCTCTTGTAGCGAGGGGTTGTGTGCCTCTTCTGCAGGGCTGGGGGAGATGGCTAGGATGGGGCGGTTGTTCAAGGATTCCTGTTCCATGCCTCCCTCCAAGAAGAAGTCGATTCGAGGTCGCGCCGAGGGTGATGGGGCGACGGGTTTGGGGGCGGTCCTGGGTGAGCTCGAACGGCGTGGGACGACGGCGCAGGTTCGGGCGCTCGATCGTTATGGCGTCGATGCCGCAGAGCCCTTCGGGGTTGCGGTTGGGGTCCTCAAGTCGATGGCGAAGAGGTTGGGGACCGATCATGGTCTGGCCCTCCAGTTGTGGGCGACCGGGCGGTAGGAAGCCCGCATGCTCGCCACGATGATCGATGATCCGGGCGACGTGACGCTCGCTCAGTTGAATGCGTGGTCTGCCGAGTTCGACAACTGGGCGATCGTCGACTCCGCCTGTTTTCATCTCTTCGATCGCTCCCGGTATGCATGGAAGAAGGTCCCGCAGTGGGCCAAGGCCAAGCTGGAGTTTCGGAAGCGGGCGGCCTTCGCTCTGATCTGGAGTTTGAGCGTCCATGACAAGAAGGCGCCGAACCGTTCCTTTCTCGAGGGTCTGAAGCTCATCGAGGCGGCGGCGGGGGATGAGCGGAACTTCGTCAAGAAGGCCGTGAACATGGCCCTGCGCGCGACGGGCAAGCGCAATCTCGTGCTGCACGCGGCTGCGCTCCGAACCTCCGCGCGCCTGGCCGAGTCCGAGGATGCAACGGCGCGCTGGATCGGTCGTCACGCGCTGCGTGAGCTGTCGAGTTCGGCCGTGCGCAAGCGCTTGGACTCCAAGAGCTGTTGACGGCTTGCGGGCACCGGATGGGCGCTCCGCTCCGGGTAGATCGGTGTCCAGACCGTGTGGAGGGGACCTGGCGTTCTTTCCGTTGCACCTGGAGACGGGCTCCGAGTTTGAGGGCTTCCGGTCGGGGGATTCGTGGTGGGGGGCTGTAGGATGGGGGCATGAGCTATCTGGTGCTCGCGCGGAAGTATCGGCCGCGCACCTTTGCCGAGGTCGTCGGTCAGGAAGGGGTGAAGCGCACGCTTGCTGGGGCCATCGCGGCCGGGCGAGTGGGACACGCCTATTTGTTCTCCGGACCTCGCGGTACGGGGAAGACGACGACCGCGCGGATCTTCGCGAAGGGACTCAACTGCGAGTCCGGGCCCGTGGCCGATCCGTGTGGCGTCTGCGAGCGTTGCCTGGCGGCCGACAAGGGGGCCGAGGTCGATCTGATCGAGATCGACGGTGCTTCGAACAACGGCGTCGATCAGGTGCGTGCGCTGCGCGACCAGGCCGGGTACGTGCCGCTGCGCGCGCGCTTCAAGGTGTACCTCATCGACGAGGTGCACATGCTCTCGAAGCCGGCGTTCAACGCGTTGCTGAAGACGCTGGAGGAGCCGCCGCCGCACGTGAAGTTCCTCTTCGCGACAACGGAACCGCACAAGGTGCTCGACACGATCCTGTCGCGCTGCCAGGTGCTCAAGCTGACGACGTTGCCCGAGGACGTCATCGCCGGGCGACTCGACCAGGTGTTGGCCGCCGAAGGCATCACCTGCGAGGCCGGCGTGACCCGCGAGGTCGCGCGGCGTGCCCGTGGCGGCATGCGCGATGCGCTGTCGCTCGCCGATCAACTCATCTCTCAAGTGGGGGCCGGGCAAGCACCGACCCTCGCGGACTGCGCCGGCCTCGACGAGTCCAGCGCCGGGCACCTCGAGGTGCTCGAGGCGGCCGCCATCGGGGATCGTGGCGCGGTGCTCGTGGCCCTGCCGCAAGGTGAAGGCGCGGAGACCGAGCTGATCGGTGGCTTGCTCGACCGCGTGCGCGCCGCGTTGTTGGCGCACCTGTGTGGCGCCGACGCGCCGATGCTGAACGGCATCGTCTCGGGTGAGCCGGAGCGGCTGGCCCTCGCCAGCTTGGGCGAGCGCATCGGTCCGGGTCGCGCGGAGGCCTGGCTGCAGGAACTGCTCCACGCGCGCGAGCGCATGCGCCTCCTGCCCGCGCACGCGCGCGTCATTCTGGAGGTCACCCTGCTCGACATGTGCCGCCAGGAAGGGGCCTGGGACATGGCCGAACTGGCCGAGCGCCTCGCCGCGCTCGAGTCACGACTCACGACCGGCGCGCCCGCGGCCGCCCCGGGTTCCGCGCCCGCTCGACCGCCCGCTTTCGTTCCTCCTCCGCGCCAGAACTCGGTCGCAGCAGCACCCAGTCCTGCGCCTGCAGCGCCAGTACAAGCAGCGCCCGCTCCCGTGCAGGACGCACCGGTACCGGCAGCTGCACCGACCGCGCCCGCGCCGCAGCCACCGCCCGTCGCGGCGACCCCGGCGCCCACACCGAACGCTGCGCCCACACCTGCCGCAAGCGCTCCCTCACCCGGACCGGCGCGTGTGCGGACGTCCAGCGCGGGCGATGCTTGGCAGGGCTTCCTCGACGAGCTCAAGGACATGTCCCCGTCCCTCGGGACGATGGTCGAGCGGCGCGGCAAGCTCGTGCGCTTCGAACAGAACCTGGCCGTCGTGCAGCTCAAGGGGCTCAACCCGATGGAGCGGCCGATGCTCGAGGACCGACGCAATCAGAAGACGTGCCAGCGCGCCATCGCGACCGCGCTGGGTCGCGAGATCGAGCTCGAGCTCCAGGACGCCGACAACGCGGTCCCCGGGCGCGAGGACCCTTTCACGAACCAAGTCGCGAAGATGTTCGAAGGCCGGATCGAGGACGAACGATGAGTGGTGGATCCTTCGGTGAGATGGGCAACCTCCTCGCCGCAGCGCAGAAGATGCGCAAGGCGATGGACGAGGCCAAGGCCGAGATCGCGGACCAGGAGGTGCAGGGCACCTCGGGCGGCGGGCTCGTCGAAGTTCAGGCCACCGGCGATGGCGAGGTGCAACGCATCACGATCAGCGACGCGGCGTGGAACTCCGGCAAGGACGCGGTCCAGGACCTCGTGCAAGCCGCAGTCTCCGATGCGCTGACCAAAGCGACGCGCTTGCGCGACGAACGTCTGGCCAAGGTCACCGGCGGGCTCAACCTGCCGGGCCTCTTCTAGCCCGATCGAGGGGCATCCCCGTGGCCTACCCCGAACCGGTCGAACGATTGATCGAAGCGTTCCGACGCTTCCCCGGCGTGGGCGCCGTCACCGCCGAACGTCTCACGTTCCACGTCTTGCGTGACCCGGAGTCGCGCGGCCTGGCGCGGGCGATCGAGCGCGCGATCGACGAAGCCCTGCGCTGCTCCATCTGTTGCAACGTGGCCGAGGCGGACCCGTGCTCGATCTGCGCGGACCCCGAACGCGACGCCGCACTGATCGCGGTCGTCGAAGAACCCCGCCACGTCGAAGCCATCGAACGCGCCGGGACCTTCGCCGGTCGCTATCACGTTCTGATGGGGGCGTTGAACCCCGCCGACGGGACGGACCCCAGTCACCTGACTTTGCGCCAGCTGTTGGAGCGCTTGCGGGAGGGGACGACGCGCGAGGTGATCCTGGCCACCGATCCGGATGCGGAGGGGGAGGCGACCGCGGCGCTCGTGCTCGAGGCCGTCGAGTCGTTGGACTCCAAGGAACTGATCGTGACCCGGTTGGCGCGCGGGCTGCCGGCGGGTGGCGCGATCGAGTACATGCACCGGGGCATCATCGAGGACGCCCTCGAGGGCCGGCGCCCCGTCCGTCGTCGCACCTAGGAACTGGCCTAGTTCGCTCCGCAAACCCGCCCGACCCCCATTCTCGGGGCCCTGGCGTGGGATCGGACCGAGCCGGACCCCGCCGGATGGGCCCGTAAGCGGGACTTCGGCTCGTTGCGGAGCCAACCAGGCCAGTCCCGTTGGGGGGAGGGCAAAATCGGGGCCAACCGGGGGACTGGCCCCTCAACGTATTCCGGGATCGGGACGATAGGTCCGGGTGCGCGCTCCACCGCGCTCCCTCCTCCCTCCCTCGAGACGGCCTCCCCGCCGGTTCGCCCATGAATCGTTCCTTCGGCCTCCAGGCCGGTCTCACGCTGCGCACCGAGCAGCGTCAGATCCTGCAACCGCGTCAGCTCCAGGCCGTCCATGTCCTGCAGTTGCCCGCGACCGAGTTGGCCGCGTGGCTCGAGGCCCGTGCGGAGGAGAACCCTGTGCTGTCCTACAGCGCTCCGGACCGTCGTTCGAGCGCCGAAGGGCAGGCCCGGATGGAGGCCCACGCCGCCTGGTTGGAGAGCCAGCCGGAGCGACCGCCCAGCCTCAGCGAGGTCGTCGAACGCCAGTTGATGGCCTTCGAGGTCGACGTGGACGTCGCGGTCTGGATGCGGTTCCTCATCGGTTGCCTGGACGAACGTGGGCACCTGTCCACCGACGACGGTACCTTGCTGCAACTGGCGGAGCAGGCCGACATGACGGGCGGCGAGCTGATGCTCGGTCGCGCGATCGCAGGCCTGCAGGACCTGGAGCCCAAGGGGCTCGGTGCGCGCGATGCCCTCGAGGCGATGCTGCTGCAGCTCGAGCCGACCGATCCCGATTACTTCGATCTGTGTGAACTGATCGAACGTCACTTGGGCGATCTCGCCAAAGGTCGCCACGGGCAGGTCGCGCGCACCCTCGAGGTCTCGACCGACGAGCTGGCTCGCCTGCTCGTACGCCTGTCCAAGCTCGATCCCAGGCCGGTCGCCGCCCTGGTCGACAGCGCCGCGCCCGCGCTCATTCCCGAACTCGTCGTCGAGGAGGGCGAGGACGGCTTCGAGGTGCGCCTCGAACGCGGCGTGCTGCCGACCGTGAGTCTCGACGAGGACCTGGTCGGGCTGGCCCGCGCCGGCAAGGAGCTGACCTGGCTGCGCGGTCGCATCGATGAGGCCCGCGCGGTCGTGGAAGCGGTCGCGCAACGTCGTGTGACCCTGTTGCGCGTCGCGCGGTCCGTGCTCAAGCATCAACTCAACTGGCTCGAGAACGGCGAGGGGCATCGCAGCCCGCTCACCATGGTGCAGGTCGCCTCGGAACTCGAGCTCGCGGTCAGCACCATCAGTCGTGCCGTGGCCGGCAAGTCCGTGCAGACGCCCCACGGCATCGTCCTCCTGCGCGCTCTCTTCCAGTCGGAAGCCGGAGGGGCCGCCCGTGACGATGTGCGCGAAGCCGTCCGCATCCTGGTCCAGGACGAGGACCGCACGAAGCCCATGTCCGACGATGCGATCGCGGACACCCTGCGCGGCAAGGGGCTGGACCTGGCGCGACGCACGGTGGCCAAGTACCGCCTGGAGCTGTCGATCCCCAGCTCCTACGCCCGGCGCCGTCCCGCGTCGTCCGCGGCCTAGATCCTGGCCCCGATGCCGACGTAGATGCCGGCGCCAAGGTCGACACCGAGGACTGAGCCGAGGACTGAGCCGAGGCGGCTCCCGCTGCCGGCTCCCGATTCCGGCGCGGATCTTGGCCTAGGTTCTGGCCCCGCGTAGGAACGGCCCGCGTCGGTCCTGGGACCGCGCACTCCGGCAAGGCCGCGCTCCCAAGCTGCCACGGCTTCCCCGTACCATGCGCGCACGATGCGCACGGTTCGAGCAGAGATCGCCTACGACGGCTCCCGATTCTTCGGTTGGCAACGGCAGGACGGGTTCCATTCCGTGCAGGCCGCCGTCGAGAACGGACTCGCCGCGTTGCACGACCAGGTCGTCCTGATCCACGGTTCGGGGCGCACCGACACCGGCGTGCACGCCCTGCGTCAGGTGGCGCACTGGCAAACGGACACGCGCCTCGACGACGGCAGGTTGCGGCTCGCGCTGAATGCGCACTTGGAGGACGGCGTCGTCGTGCGTCGCCTCGAGACGTGTCGTCCCGACTTCCACGCTCGCTTCGATGCGCGCGCCAAGCGGTACCTCTACGTCGTGTCGACCGCGCTCTTTCGACCTCCGTTCGGGGCGCAGTACGTCCATTGGGTGCCGCGCGCGCTCGACCTGACGAACATGCGCGCGGCCGCGAACGTGCTGGTGGGGGAGCACGACTTCGCGGCGTTCGGCAACACGCCGACCGTGCGCCGTGCCAGCACCGTGCGCAACGTCCACGGCATTCGTTGGATCGTGCGGCGCGAGCGGTTCGCGCTCGTCGTGCAGGGGAACGGCTTCCTCTACAACATGGTGCGCAACATCGCGGGGACGTTGATCGACGTGGGGATCGGCAAGCTCACGGTCGATGACGTGCGCGGTGCGTTGCTCAGCGGACGGCGTGAGGAGACGGGCATGTGCGCACCGGCCGGTGGGCTGTACCTGTTGCGCGCGCTCTACGGCGAACGCCTCTTCGGCGGGCGCGACCGCGGTCCACACGGGGTTCCCGGGACGTTTCAAGACTGACCCTTCAGGAACGCGGGGGCTGGCCTGGTGGGCCCGCGGAGCGGCGTGCGGTGCTCGAATCGGGACTCCGTATTGACCTCTTGAGGGAGGAAGCGGAAGGTGGATCCGGACCCCATGGTTCGCTTCCAACGCATCTCCGAACGTTTCCTGCTCCCCCCTGCCTGCATGGGGTTCCTTCATGGGTCGAGCTGGAACGGAGGGCGAAGCCGGTCCAAGAGTGGACGCGGCGCTCCCGAAGCGCTTTCCCCTATCCCGTCAGCCTGGAGACGTACATGAACACACATGTGGCCATCCCTCATCACGATTACCCGACCCAAGTTCGGGAGACTGTTGCCGAGAAACTCAGCTGTTTGGAGCGCTATCAGGACCGAGTGACGAGCGTGCAGGCCATCTTGGGCCGGGAGAAACTGGACCACCACGTCGAACTGGTCGCGACCGTCGCGAACGGCGCGACCCTGGTGGCCGACGTCCGCCGCAGTGCTTTCAGCGAAGCCCTGAGCGAGGCGATTCAGCGCTTGATCTCCCAACTCCGCAAGGTTCACGACAAGAGCGTCGATCGGCGCCACGGGCGGAGCTGACGCAACGTCGCGGCCGGATCGGTCGGCCCCCGGTTGGAGGACGCGAGGAAGCGTCACCGTACTTGGGGGTCCGATCGATCCTCGATCGGCGTGCGATCCTGTGTCGCACCCCCGACCATTCCGGTCCAGGACGATCCTGCGCCAGCCTGGGCATGGATGGACCCGTCGTTCCTTCGCCAGGCGGACATCCTCGACGTGGAGTCCAGAGGGACCCCCCGATCGAGGAATCCCAACCAGGGCTTTCCCGACACAACGGTGGGGCAGCCGACTCGCTTCTGATAGCATCGTTCGCCGAAACGCCGAACGAGCACCCCAAACAGGCCCCAACGGCCGAAATCGAGAACGAACACATGGACTGGTGGAAGCAATTCAAGGCCTCGGCCTGCAGCGTCAAGGTCACGGCCAACGAGAAAGAGGCTGTCCTCGAGGAGCTGGTGGGCAACTTGGTCTCCGCCAAGGTTCTGGACAAGGGCCTGCAGTCCTCTGCGGTCAAAGCTCTGCTGGAGCGGGAGGAGATGGCCTCCACCGGGATCGGCATGAACGTCGCGATTCCGCACGTGAAGATCCCGGGTCTCGAGTCCGTCGCTTGCGGCCTGGCCGTGCTCACCGACCCGGTGGATTGGAACGCGGTCGACGGGGAACCCGTCTCCGTGATCTTCCTGGTCCTGCGTCCTGAGGACGAGACCAGCACGCACGACCCGTCCGAACACCTCGAGATGATGAAGTGGATCGCGAGCCTCGGCCGCGACTCGGACTTCCGCTCCTTCGCCTGCCAGGCGAAGACGCGCACCGACCTGGTGCAGTTGCTCAAGGAAAAGGCCCCAGCCTGAGGGCCCGGCGGCGGGGCTCCTGCGCGAGCCCTGGGACGTCGGCCCGTTCGGCACCCGCGCGGCACCGTTCGCCGCGAGGGCACCCGAACGCTGGTGACCGCACGGGGTCCAGGGATGGATCCAACCTGAGGGGCCGGGCTCGAAGCCGCGGCCCCTTCAGCTTTTGGGGCCGAACGACGACCTGAACCCAGGTCGAACCAGGTTCGGTTCCCGTCGGACTCTGCACCGCCGCCTCCAGGGGATACCCTGGGTGACCGGGAAGGTTCTTCCCGATGGGTCCATCACCAGAACCGGTCCGGTAGCCGATGACCATCTCCAAGCTCACCATCTCCTTGCCGAATGCGGCTGGGCTCCATGCCCGGCCGTGCCACGCGATCGTGGCCCTGGCGCTCGAGTTCGAGTGTCCATTGCGGATTCGTTTCGATGGGCGCGATGTCAACGGAAAGAGCATCCTCGAGCTGATGACCCTGGCGGCTCCCCAGGGCGCCCAACTCGATCTCGAGGCCCAGGGGGCCGATTCCAAGGCTTGCCTGGACCGGCTGGAGTCCCTCATCAGCAGCGGTTTCGGCGAAAGCTCCTAAACCGGAACACACCGCTCTGTCGAAGGGCTGCAGAGACACCAGAGGGTTCGACATCCGAACTCCAGGTACCTCAAGCACCCCATCGCGAGCAGAACGTGTTCCGTAGAACCAAGAGCATCGTCGGCCTAGACCTCGGTTCGTCCGTCGTCAAGGCGGTCGAGATCACCCTCGAAGGGCCCGAACCGGTCATCACCGGATTCGGACGAGCAGAGATTCCCCCTGGTGGGAAGGTGGAGGAGGCCGTCGAGCAGGTCTTCCGCGAGAGCCGCTTCCGCGGCAAACGCGTCGTCACGGGCGTCAGCGGTCAATCGACCGTCGTGCGCTACGTGCCGATGATGCCGATGTCCGACGACGAGGTGCGCCAGGCGGTGCGCTTCGAAGCGGACAAGTACCTGCCGTTCGATGCAGACGAGGTCATGCTCGACTGCCAGGCCCTGCGCAACTCGATCAACGCCGAGGGCGAAGGCGCCAGCATGAACGTGCTGCTCGCCGCCTGCCGCCAGCAGACGCTGGACGAGCAGGTCGCACTCGTCCATAGCGTCGGGCTCATCCCGATCGCCATCGACCTGGACCTGTTCGCGCTCGCGAACGCCTGGGAGCTGTGTGGCCTGCCGGACGAGGACCTGCCCGAGGGCGAGACCACCGGTCGCGCCATCGCGCTCGTCGACGTCGGTTCGACGCGCTCGTCGATCAACGTGCTGCGGGGTGGGGAAACCTGCTTCAGCCGTGAGGTCAACATCGGTGGCGCCGACATGACGCAAGCCGTCGCCCGTCGCATGGGTGTCGAAGGCTTCGAAGCCGAGGCGGTCAAGCGCGCGTCCGACGCCCACGAGGCCGAGGTCAACGCCGCGATCGCGCCGGTCCTCGAGGACCTCGCCAGTGAACTCTCACTCTCCATCGACTACGTCGAGCACCACGAAGGTGTTCAGGTCGAGGAGATGCTGCTGTCCGGTGGGGGCGTCCTCGCTCCCGGCGCGGCGGCTTACATCGAACAATCGACAGGTCGCCCCGCGCGCACCTGGAACCCGCTCGAGGGCCTGCGCGTGGACGTGGACCGGGTGGATGTCGAGGAACTCGAAGCTTGGGCCCCGTCCCTCGTCGTTGCTGTCGGCCTCGCCGCCAGGGTGCGCACCGAATGATTCAGATCAACCTGCTCCCCGACGAGTACCGCAAGAGCGCGCGTACTCCTCTGAAATTCGTGGCCGCCATCGCCGCCGCGACCGCCATCAACGGCTCGCTCGTCGCTGTTTGGACCTGGATGGTCTTCGGCGTCGCCGCGAAGCTCGAGACCGAACAGACGCAGCTGCAGATGGAGATGGACGGGCTCACGCCTCAAGTCGCCTATCACGATGCTCTCGACGAGGAGATCACGATCTTCGCCACCCGCGAGGAGACGTTGGTCACCATCAACAAGAACCGCGTGCTGTGGACCGAGAAGCTCGACCAGTTGCTCGACGTCGTCAACTCCGGCAACCAGGTGGATCACTTCATCTGGTTCGACGATCTGAGCGTCAAGCAGGAAGCGCCGCGCCGTGGCTCGACCACCTTCGGTGAGTTGAAGGCCAACGGACACTCCGGTTCCGACAAGTGGAACCAGGTGGCGAACTTCCTCGAGGACATCGAAGACACGGAACTGTCCGGCTTCATCCGCGACTTCGCTGCGCCCGGCATGCCCCAAGGCACGCAGAACTCCCCTGATCCGGACCTGATCCCCGCGGTGAACTGGTCCTTCCCCCTGACTCTTGGTCTGCGCTCTCCCGATGAGCGTTCGGCCGTGCAGCAGCCGAACGTGGAGGCGGGGCGATGAACGAGAAGAAAGCATGGCTCACCGTAGGCATCGTGAGCTTCCTGATCGCCGGTGGAGCCGGATTCGCGATCTACACCAAGCGCAAGGACATCGATGAGACCGAAGCGTCCATCGCCAAGTTGCACACCGACATCGATACCGCGCGGCGGACGATCGAGGGCACCTCGGACCTGGAGCGCGAAGTCATCGTGCTGCGGGAACTGGCCGGTGCGTTCGAGCAGATCCTGCCCAATGGTGCCGAGGTCACGAACCTCATCCAGAACTTCTACCGGTACTCCGGCGAAGCGGGAGTCGAGCCGACGTCCTTCAAGCCGAAGACAACCACCACCCGTGGTCGCACGGCGACGGACTTCGACAAGGTCGCTTACACGCTGACCCTGTCGGGCGACACCTTCCAGTTCCTGGAGTTCCTGGACCGCATCGAGACGCACAGCCGCTTCATGGCCGTGCCGTCCTTCAAGCTCACCTCGAGCTCGCGGACCGACATGGAGAAGTTCGGCTACGCCAAGCACAAGATCCAGCTGGACGTCGAGACGTTCGTCTATCAGCCGAAGCGTCAAGCCAAGAACGTGTCCATCGAGGGCTACAACCGCAAGCGCGACCTGTTGGCCGGTGAGATCAACCGTCGTCGCCAGGCGCTGACGCTGTCCACCTTCAACTACCGCGGTGCACGCGGTCGACGTGACCCGTGGATCGATCCGCGCGTGCCCGTCGAGGACAACCCGAGCGGTCTGACCGTTCCGGAGCAGAACACCAAGGTCGAGGAACTCGTCGCACTGTTCAGCACCGCCCAGGAACAATGGGTCGAGGTGCAGACCGCGCCGGACATCCTGACGCGCATGGTGCTGCGTCGTGACCTGGTCGCCTCGTTGGCCGTCCTCGAGGACGAGCTGCGCAAGATCGACAAGCAAGGGCTGATCACCTTCACGCCCGCCGTGAAACGTCTTCAGAACGAGGTCCGTGAGCCCCTGGAGGATCTCCGCAAGGAGATCGACCAGACGAGCAACATCGAAGGCCCCACCCGTGAAGAGATGGAGCAGGTCCTCGCGACCATGCACCGCAACATCGGCGAAGGTCACTTCGACCTGGCGCTTCAAGCGTTCGCCGAGATCAAGAACACCCTGGACCTCGTCCAGGGCGACCCCGCGCGTGAGGAGCTCGCTGCTGAGCTGCTCGTCATCGCGGATGACGCTGACATCCTGCGTGAGTTCGACTCGATCGAACTGGCGTTCGGAGGTCAGGCCATCATTGAGGGACGACCCCCTGTCGTGATCCTCAATGGCAAGCAGTTGAAGATCGGTGATGTCATCGATCCTGGTATGGAGATCCTCGACATTCAGTTGCGAGAGGTCACATTCGCCTTCCGTGGAGTTGAGCTCACCAGGAAGTTCTAAGCGAACTATCCGATAGGTGAGCGGTTGCCCGGGTCCCCACCCGGGATGGAGAAATCGTGAAACTCATTATCGTCCCCGCCCTGGTTGCCATTTGCGGAATGGCAACCCCCGCGGCAGCCCAGGCCCCGAGCCTGGATGCCCGTGTCAGTCTGAACGTGGTCGAAGCCGACCTCGCCCAAGTCGTGCAGAACCTGCGCGACCGTTCAGGCGCCAACATCGTCATCATCGACGGCTCCGGCCAGAAGATGGTCCGTGACCTGCAGATCAACGATGTCCATTGGCGTGATGCCTTGGACTACGCTGTGACGCTGGCTGACGCTGTTGTCACCGAGGATCGATCCGGCGTACTCGTCGTTTCATCCCCGATCCCCGTCACCTTCGACTTCGGTGAGAAGGACACCGACATCCGCGCCATCATTACGACGATCGCGGCCGTGTCGGGATCCAACATCATCGTTGCCCCCGAGGTCACCGGCACCCTGCGCGTTCGCTTGCGGAACGTGCCGTGGCGCGATGCCTTGGAAGAAGTGGCCAAGACCCGCGGTTACACCGTGGTGGAGGAACGACGCGGCATCCTGCGTGTCGTCGATCCGTTGACGCTCGAGAAGCAGAAGGTGACGCGAAGTTACCAGCTGCGCTTCGTGCGCCCGCGCGGCCCCCGATCTCCGCGTATTCAGTCGGAGTTCATTCAGGGCGGGATCAAGAAAGTGAATACCGGATCCGTAAAGGACCAATTCAGCGTACTTGATGCACTGCGCAAGGCCCTGTCCGAGCAGGGGCAACTCGATTATATCGAAGAGCAGAACGTCATCATCGTGCGTGACACCGTTCAGGTGCACGAGACCGTCCAGGAGATCCTGAACCGCCTCGACGTCGAGCCGGCCCAGGTCTTCGTCGACGTCAAGTTCGTCTCGACGATCAACACGAACCTGCTCGACCTCGGAGTCGACTACGGCGACGGTGGCCCCCGGGTCTCCATCAGCGGTAGTCAGATCCCGATCGAGCTCCCGTTCTCGATCGGTAGCAGCGGCTTCGAGGATAGCTTCATCGCCAACAGTGGCAACGCCGGTCCCTACACGGCGCCCGCCCTCAGCGATTCCGTCGTGACGATCCCGAACACGATCTACGGTGCGCTCTCGTTCACCCAGGTCGCGGCGACGCTCAAGATGCTCCAGCGCGACACCCGTGCTGAAGTCATTCAAGCGCCGAAGATCATCACCTTGGACGGCCACGAGGCCACCATCTTCGTGGGCGAGACCGTTCGCTACGCGGAGGCCAAGTCGGAGCAGGGTCAGGCCGGTGGTCTGTCGCTCTCCGTCGAGGAGGCGGAAGGTTCGCCGGTCGAGATCGGTTTCCAGCTGCTCGTGCGCCCGAACGTCGTTCCGGGTACCCGCAAGATGCAGATGGAGGTCATCCCGAAGGAGACGAGCCTCTCCGGATCGAGTGCCGGTTCGGCCCTCGCCCCGGCCGGATTCGACCTGTTCACGGTCGGCGCGGCGGGCCTCGAAGGCTCGATCGCTCTGCCGCGTACGCGGTCCTCGACGTTGATCACCAACATGACCCTCGAGAGTGGTCAGACGGCGGTCATCGGCGGTCTCACGACCGACACCGACACGAAGATCAAGAGCCAGGTTCCGTTGCTCGGGTCCATCCCGATCCTCGGCCAGCTCTTCAAGCACCGCACCCACACCCGGGACCGCCGTAGCTTGGTGATCTTCATCACGCCGACCTTGGTGCACAACTCCGAGGACACCGAGTTCCTGCTTCAGCAAGAACTCGCCCGTCGCTCGGCGCGCCTGAAGGACGAGATCGAGAAGCTCGTCGCGCCCGAGTAGGCCTCTCGTCCGGGCAGGTGGGGGAGCGATCCCCCGCCTGCTTGGATGCAGGACCTCTGGCACGAACGGGAGTCCCCTTGGGGGGCTTCCTCGAGCGGCAGCCTTCGGGCTCCACGGAACCCAGACCCCGCCCGGAGCGATTCGGGCGGGGCCTTCCGGCTCCTCTGCGCTGGCCCTCCCGATTCGGGGCGGGGCGCAGCACCCTTCGGCAGGACCCCGAGGACCCACTTTCTGGGCTCAGGAGGGGACTTCTGCCGCGAACGGGACCCTCTCCCGGGTCCCACGGCGGAAAACTCCGACCGTATGTTCGACTCCCAAGTCTCCATCCGTCAGCATGGGGCCACGGCCTTGGGCCGTGCGGGGCATCCCCGGTGAGGCGCTTTCGACGCTCACCCTCCCCGTTCTTCTGATCGTTCAACGGACCCCCCGGGTCCGGACCTCGGCGCCCGTCCACCTCCTCGGAGGCCCGGACCCCTAGAGCGCCTGACAACTTCTACCAGGCCGATCCTGCGACGGACCTCCCGTCGCCCCGATCCGCATCCTGTGCGAACCCAAAGAACACTCGTGTTCACGGGCCCGCCCAGGACCGATGCCGCGCCGCCGCCCCGTCGGGCGCTGTGCTCCGTGACCAGATCCTCCCCTTCGGGGTCGATCCCAAGGTCCTCGAGCCCAACCCGACGCTCCGGTCTGGCTGCGAATCGACGCGGATTCGAGCGACATGGAACCGCTCCATCAGGCTCTCGGTCGAACTCAAAACACATGAGCGCCCACGACCTCCCGAGCTTCGACTCGGGACCCCTGGACAACGCAGATTTCCCGGCAGACTCCCCTGACGCCTTCGAGCATCAGGACTCCCCGATCAGCCATGGCGATTCCGACCATGGTGATTCCGACCATGACGACGCCAGTCATGATGAACATGGCGGCGACGACGACGGTGGCTCTGGCTTCGGTGCCGGCCTCGACTCGTCGAACAAGAGCGCCACGTCCGACGGGGACGCCTCCGATCGCCCGCGACGCAAGCGCACCCGGACCCGTTCCCGCAGCCGCAAGGCCGCGACGGACGAGGGCTCGGACGCCCCCGCCGAGCGTGA
>TARA_R110002126_G_scaffold12416_17_pt1 | contig 20926 bp, 14 predicted proteins | sample TARA_R110002126 | Tara Oceans TARA_R110002126 (sample SAMEA4397536) | marine metagenome | biome: Polar Biome; feature: [DCM] deep chlorophyll maximum layer (ENVO:01000326); material: water (ENVO:00002006), including particulate matter (ENVO:01000060) such as... | depth 30 m
ACGGACACGACGCTGGGCGCGATCGTGCGGATCGCCTCGATCGCCACGTCGACGATCGGCTCGTCGAGCGGAATGCGCGGGCTGACGAGGTCCTTCATCTGCTCGGGGAAACTCGCGCGAACCGCGTCCGCGGACACGATGACGGCGTAGTCGGTGCTGACCGGCGGAGGTTCGTCCGAGTCCGGGTCGTGGCCGAAGGCCGGCGACAGCGAGCTCAGGTGCGAGCTGTTGTGGATCCCCAGGATCTGGCCGCGCGTGTCGATCAACGGCGCACCGTTCAGCAGATCGTGGAAGCGCGCGTCGGTGTGTACGACCTCGCTCGGCTCGAGCAAAGCTTCGTTCAACTTCACCGGGCCGTCCGCGAACGCGAGCGCACCCGCGAAGGCGTGCGTGATGATGCGATCGGCCTGACCGAGCGCGATGACGCGTTCGCCTTCGACGCGCCCCTCGATGGAGCCGATCGGGAGCGCCGATACGGTGCGCCCTTCGGGCAGGTCCACCTGCAACAACGCAAGGTCCGTGCGCTCGTCGCGCGCGACGACGGTCGCGTCGTAGGAAACGCCGTTCGGCTGCGTCACGACCAGCCAGATCTCGGGGTCGTCCCCGAGCGGCCCGTCCGGGATCTCGGCCACCAGGTGAGCGTTGGTCAACACCAGTCCGTCATGGCTGATGAACACGCCGCTGGAGGGGCGCACAAACGTAACGTACGGAGGCTGGCCCTCGGGCACGCGCTGGCCCTTGGGCCGATCGAAGCGCACCGAAACGCGCACGACGGCGTCCTCGGCGGCGTGGATCACGTCGGTCACGGGCGACTGCGCGCGGACGTTCGTTGCACCGAGAATGGAAGCGGCCAGGAGGCAGCCAAACGTCAGGAGCGCCCGCTGGGAGCGCTCCGCGATCGACGGACTGGAGAATCGGCGTTCGAGCACGCGGCGCGAACGGGCGGGGATGGCGATCATGTTGGAAGCACTCGCGGCAGAGGACCGCGAGCGATGCATACGGAGGGGAATGGCGCGGGGTTGGCGCCGTCGGTCGAAATCGGGCTCAGTCGTCCGAGCCGGTGGCCTGGAGCGACTGCTCCTCGACCGCGTCGTTGTGGGTCGTGCGCTTGATGTGCGCATCGAGCACCATGATCTGGTGGCGCAGCATGAAGATGGTCTTGTTGCGGTAGAGCGAGTACACGTGGATCAGGTTCGGCTCGTAGTTCGCGAACCCCGCTCCGGCCTTGTCGAGGCCTCCAGCGACGGTCTCGAGCATCTCCATCATGCCCTTGAGCGGAGGGAAGGACTTGCCGTGCTTCTTGAAGATCGCTTCGAGGGCCTTGTCGTTCTTGCTGGACCGCGCGATGGGCTCGAACGCCTCGACTTCGGCCAGAATCGTCGTCAAGCCCTCGTGGACCTTCATGATGTCCTTCAGCTTGGCGATGCCCGGCGACTTCTTCTTGACCTTGACGGACTCGATGACACGGGTCCCCTCGCAGACGGCGCACGCGAAGCGCCCCTCACCTTTGCAGGAACCACACTTGCTGGAGTTCGAGTTGCCGTCCTTGTCGGTCACGATGATCTTGCCGCCACCGCCGCACAGGACGCAGTCCACCAGACCGCTGGCCTCCTCGTAGTAGGGCGAGCAGAAGACGCAGATCATCGCTTCGAGCGGGTCGTGCAACTTCTTGTTCCCGGCACAGGTGCGACAGGTGGCCTTCTTGGTCTTGTTGCACTCGAGGCAGGTCTCGTTCTTGTCCTGCCATCGCTCGCACCGCAGACAGTTCCACGTCCCGGTGCCGCGGCACACCTCGCACTTGACGTCGTACTCCACGAACTGCATCAGACCGTCCGCGTCGATCCTGGTCTCGCGCTCCCAAGTCTGGTCCGGGATCTTCTGCAGGGACTTTTCTTGCGGGACGGGGGCCGCGACGAAGATCGCAGCGAGCAACAGAAGGGTCTTGGTCATCATTCGAGGTACCTCGTGGAGAGGACATCAGGGTACGCGATGGGCTGGAGGGTGGCGAGTTCCACGGCCCCTGCGCGCATGGGATCGGGCTCATGGGGAGACTGGGGACGGGATCGCCGAGAACGCTTACGCAGCGGGACGCTCCACGGGACGGATTCCGGGGCCGACCGGCGACCCCATCGATGCTCGCGGCCCTTGCGGGGGTCGCGGCGGGACGCCTGACGAGCGGTGTCGATCGGGGCGCCCAGCGAGAGGGTTCGTGCCTCGACGTGGACCGGCTCCCCAGGTTCCCCGTGATAGACGGCCTCGACGTCCTGGTCTCGGGGAAAGACCGCGGCATCCCACGGGACCGGTGCAAGGTTTTCGTTCGGACCTGCTCGATCCGGAACGGTGCCTCGCAAGGGGCCGACCTCCCGATCACGCGCTCATCACTTCCGCCGCAGCGAGTCCCCCCCGATGTCGACCGGACACTTCGTCGCACGCGAGTCGCGCCGACCGCTCCGCAGGCTCCCGCGCAATCTCGACGAACGCGGATGAGCCTGCGCCCCGGAATGGATCGGTCCATCCTTGGACGAGACGAGTGCGGTGCCGCGCAAGTTGTGCCGGGCCCGGACTCCCCCATCTGCTCCGGATCGTCATGACGATGATCGACCGTCTCATCCCTGGACTCGCGGCAGCGGGCGTCGATCCTCGGGGCCGCGTGGACGCCACGCGGCTGGCCCGCACCGAGCATCGAAACATCGCAGGAAACACGTCCACGCATCCCGACACGGGATCCGCTTCCCCCGCCCGTGTGGTCGGAATCACAACCTCGGTGAAAGGCTCGCGGCCGGTGCCTCGCACCACGCCCGCATGCGGGTCACGGTAAGCCTCTTGTGATGATGGACCCGCGAACGCAAGGCGCGGGCCCCCTCCTTCCATGTTGGGCCGCCTTGCGAGGTTCTGGATCCGCGCGCTGACGGTTCCCACGTCTGAGTGAATCGCAGACTCGGTGACAGGCGAGCGGTGAGCGGGTAGGGCGATGCGGAATGGTTACATCGGAATCTCCAACAAGACTGTCGACGCTGCATAGGTCCCGGAAAGAGAAGGGAACCGCGCTCGGATCCAGCACTCGAATCCATCGAACAACGATTTTGGGCGCACAACTGTTCGCCCTGACCGAATGAAACGTCATCCTCTGCGCCACTGGCGGCCTGCCACGTCCACGCCAAGCGTTTGCTCCGAGAGACAACCCATCGATCGCATGCAGATCCAAGGCAAGGAATTGGAATCCCCCCCTACCGACACGAAATCGAAATTGCTCGATGCCGCTGCGCGCCTGTTCGCCAGCCAGGGATACATCGGGGCCTCGGTCCGCAAGCTCGTCGCGGAAGGTGACGTCGACCACGGGTCGGTGCGCTATCACTTCGGCGGGAAGCACGGGTTGTTCCAGGCCGTGCTCGAGAATCGCTTCGGTGCGCTGTGCGCGAGCCGCGATGCCGCGCTGGACGCCGTGCTCTCGCAGGAGTCGCATACGCTGACCGATCTGTTGACGGCCTACCTGCGACCGACGATCGCGTTCCTGACCGATCCGCTCGAGGGCCGCACGAACGGCCAGTTGCTCGCGCGCTCCGCCCTGGAGCAAGAACACTTCCGCCCGATCGTCGCTCCCTTCTACGGGGACCAGTTCGAACGCTTCCTGGCGGCCTTCGGTGCGCTGGTCGACGGACCGACGCGTGAGGAGCTGACCTTCCGCTTCCAGTGTCTCCACGGACTGACGACCGCGGCCTTCTCGCACTCGCGCCCCGCTGCCGCAGAAGCCCGGTTGATGCCCGACCACCTCGAACAACGCCTGATCCGCATGGCCGAGATGATCCTGCGCATGGGCCCCGAATCCGCGCCGGCCTTCTGAGTCGCACAGGGGATACGGTGCCTGGCACTGTATCCCCGACCCAAGATCAGTTCCCGATCACGTCGCCCGCATCGCCGCCGATCTCGCCATCGGCGTCGAGCCACGAGTTCAGGATCAAGCCGTTCACGGGATCCGCCAGTCGCATCAGGATCGAGGCGCCCAACGGACCGGCCAGGTTCGGGTTCGTGGAACCGTCGCGGTGGCTGGAGCCTCCGGGCGTCAACAACGCGTGGTTGCTGGAGCCGTTCGAGGACCCCGTCTCCGTCACGATGCGATCGAGGTCGAAGAACACGCGCAACGGGTCGAACACGGTGCTCGGCGGCACGTTGTCCGTACCGGCTCGATCGTTGTGATCGTCCAACGGGTTGACCGGCGCGCCTTGCTCGTCGAACAGGAACAGACCGCTGCCCAAGCCGGCGACCTGGTGCACCCACAGGGGTGAGTTCAGCTGGTTGCCCGGGTTCAACCCGATGTGATCACGCAGGAGGTCGAAGTCCAGGCTGCCGTAGTCGCCCGTCCGGATCGCCGTGCGGAACGTGTCGTACTCGGGGCCGAACGCCGTGATGGCGTCATCGGTCAAGTGACATGCGACGCAGTAGCGCGGTCCCTCGTCGGTCGGCTGAACCTTGCCGCGGACCGAGTGGGCCATCATCGCGTTGTGGCTCATCGACGGGAACGCCGTGGCCGGGTTCGCGCCGGTCGAGTTGCGGTCCGAGAACGCCGTCCGCTCGGAGCGGTCGTTGTTCCGGTCCTCCCACAGGAACCACATCTTCGTGTTCGGACTGACCTGCGTGATCTTGTCGTGCGCGTTGACGCCGAGCTGGAAGAACACGGGCGACTGGTAGACGAAGTCCGCTTCCTTCTCGCGGAACACGATGCGCTCACCGGTGATGTTCGAGAAGTTGTTGCCTGTGTTGTACTCGCCTTCGAGGTGACACCCCATGCAGGTGTTCGTCCACGAGGAGTGACACGCGACACAGTTCATCTTGTCGGCATGCGCGAATCCGGTGTGCGGGCTGGCCGACTGCTGCGGCCCGATGCCGGTCGCCGCGCTGCCGTCGTCGCGGCCCATCGCGAAGGAGGCCTTCTCGCTGTAGATCGGGTCCCCGCTCGTGGGATGCAGCCGGCCGGTGTCGACCACGTAGTCCCGCGTCTGCGGTAAGTAGTGCAACGCCCCGTCGAGGCGGCTCTTCAAGTAGTAGTGCCCGTTGATGTTGCGCGTGACGTGGCGCATCGGGTTGCCGCCCGAGTCGACGCCGATCGTGGCCGCGTCGCCGTCGTAGGTCGTACCCGCGATCGTGTCGGCGTAGCTCCCCACGGAACCGTGACAGTCCTCGCAGGCGATCGAGACGCTCTGCTCCATGCGACTCGCCAGATCGGTCCCGGGCGACGTCGGATCGCCACCGTGCATGTCGTGGCTGCCGTGGCAGTCGATGCATCCCATGCCCGCTTCGTGGTGCACGTCGGCCGGGGTGTCGTCGCGCCCGTCGCCGTCGTAGTCCTCGAACAGGAGGTACTGGTTCGCGTTGCGTCCGTTGAACGTGTGGTTCCCGATCGCCGGGTCGAACAGTCGCGTGTCCCCGTGCGTGCCCTGCCAGCTGGCCGGCTGGGCCGGGTACTGGTTGCCGCGACGCACGTCCTGGTTCTGATCGAGGCGGATGCCCCAGAACTGCATGACCGTGCGGTTCGACCCTTGGTGGCAGCCGGCGCACGTGTGATCGTCGATGCCCTGCATCGAGTGACCGTTCGACATCGTCTTCGCCACGCTGACGATCTGGTGACTCCGCACGTGCGGACGTTCCGGATCGTCGATGTCGTCCACGTCGAGCGGCTCGAGCTTGTTGACGTTCGGGTCCGAGGTCCCCGCGCGACCACTCAAGCTGTACGGCATGTGACACGCCGTGCAACCGGACGAGCGGAAGTCGCCATAGCGGTTGTTCGCGCCCGAACTGCCCAGGTGGCAATCGCCACACGTGAACGCGACCTGTTCGTGGTACAGGTTCGCCAGGGCGGAACCCGTGACGAGGCGGCCGTCCGCGTGCGTGTCGTCCGCGACCTCGGCCACGTCGTAGTCGGGGTTGTTGTGGATGTCGTTGGGACCGTTGGCCCCGCGCACGCTGAAGACCGGGTACTCGATCAACCTCGCCACCTGACCGATCGAAGCCGTGAACGGATCGAAGGCCAGGTTCTCGACGGCCCGGAACGCCAGGTCGGAAGCCGTTCGCTCGTACAGCCCGACGTTCTCGGGAACCTGGTTGTCCACGCCGGCCGCGAACATCGCGCCGCCGAGCATGCCGGTCTGGGTCGCCAGCAGACTGCCGTTCACGCACTCCGCGTGACCGCCGTGACACGCTCCGCAGCTCTCTCCGGTGCTGACCACGCGCAGGTCGCCAGGGTTCACGAACTTCAGGTACTCGAGCGCGGTGTGGGTCTGCCCGTTGACCGTGTAGTCCGGGAACTTGTCCATCCCGGTCAGCGTCAGCTTGTTGAAGTACGCGGTCGCGTTCTGGTCCTGGAAGTCCCGGTCGCCGACCTCGGGCGGAGGCGGCACGTGGCTCGAAGCCATGTCGAACCCGTCCGGGTTGCCGCCGTGACAGACCTCGCACTCGAGGTCGTCCGCGCCCGGGAACGGATGCGGGTTCTCGATGCCCGGACCGTTGTAGTTGTGTTGCAGCGTGCCGTTATGACACTGCATGCAGGAGGACACCGTCACCGGTGACAGGGACCCCGTGTCCCCGCTGCATGCTGTCAGCCAAGTCGCTGTTACGGCGAGGCTCAAGCCCAGCCCGATCTTCCACACACCCACAGTCCCGTCTCCTTCGACCCAGATACCCCTGCGCCAGGGTTCCTTGCAGCAGCCCCGCATATGGGGCCGCCGATCCGCGCTGCCCCCTCATCGACGCGATGCGACGCGGGACTGCAGTCCGAGATATCTAGAATCCCGGATCGATCTCAGCCTGGCTCCAGGACGTTGGCTGGTGGCATTGATCGCAGCGATTCACCCAACCGAGACCGACGTGGTTCGGATTGAGAGCGTTCGCCAGGTCATTCGTGTGGCACCCGAGACAGTCGGTGGAGACCGGCACGAAGCGTCCGACCTCGGCACCCTCGTGACAGTTGCGGCACGAGACCGAGGCGTGGGCGCCCTCCAGAGGGAAGCGCGTGCGTTGGTGCACCACGAACATGTCGGACGGCCGCCACGTCGTCTCGTTGTGACACTGAGTGCAGTCGGAACCGAGTTGACCCTGGTGGATGTCATCGTGGCAACCGGCACATCCACGCAGCGCGAAGGTGGCGACGGGGCCGCGATCGTTGTGGCAGCGCAGGCACAGCGCCTGATCGTGCGCACCGTTCAACGTCACGCCCGTCTCGGCCGCGTGGTCGTAATGGAAGTCGTCCCGCAGTTGCGACCAGTCGCCACCCTCGTGACAGGCACTGCAGTCGTCCGGGAACGTGTCGTGCGGCACGACGGCACCCAGGCCGGCCCACCAACGATGGCGCTGAACGGCTTCGGAGCTCGTTGAGATACAAGCCACCAACACCAGATATCCGGTGAGCACAAGGGCCCACGCTCTACGTGTGTTTCGTTGTCGTTGCATGGTCATCAGAAGCTCCTCTGCAGGAAGAAACCGAGGCTCAGCGTGTCCGCATGATCCTGAAGGAGGCCCTGGCCGTAGACGGACAGGTTCCAACCACCTGCCGTGTACATCGACCGGCTTCCGCGCAATCGGTGCTGCACCAGATCATCGTTCGCCGCGTCGAATCCCTTGAGCTGTCGGATGGAAACGTCGTAGAAGACGTCCCAACGCCCTCCGTCCGAAGAGCGGCCGAGCCCGACGCGGATCCCGGTCGCCGTGCTGAACTTGCCGCGCGAGGCGTACAGGCTGGTGTAAGCGTCACCGCCCTCGAGCCAAATGTCCGAGTGTTGCAGGCTCAGTTCGGCGTCCGCGCCCGAGTCGTCCTGATCCTGCCAGGCCCCCACGATCAGCCGTGCCCGTCGACCGTTGGACACGTTGCGCCAACCGGACGCCGACAGTCGTTCCGTGTGATCGTCGAAGATCGGCTCGTTGCCCGCCGCCGGAAACTCGTTCCGCAGAAGATCGGGGAAGCGCAACTGACGGAAGGACACGTCCAACCCCTGGTTGCGCCAGCGCCGACTCGTGTGCAGCAACGCCTGCGTGACTTCCACGTCGCGGGTCTTGTTCACGTCCCGGCCCTGATACACGTCGATCCAGGCGGTGCCCTGGGTGGACCACCCGTCGCGGGGCAGGTGATGGGCTTGAATCACGAACAGGTCGCGGTCCGAGTTGCCGTTGTGGAACGTCTTCTGGTATCCGACTCTCGCGGCGGTGCGTTCGGACTCGTCCTTCGACCAACCCAACCAAGCCGCGGCCTGGAAGTCGTCGGTCGCGTCCTGGTCGCCCGTCGGTTCCGGCATGCGACCCAGACTCGCGCCGTAACGCAGACCGTCCTCGCGCCTCTGCGTGATCTCCGCGCCGTCCACGAGGCCGAACTCCGGCATTCCGTGTTGCAGGAAGCGGCCGAACTCGTAGCGGCGAGGATCGAAGCGCGTGCCACCCCAGGCGTAGGACGCCCGGTCGACGCGCAGCTTCCGGTCGCTCTCGTCGTCGTTGGTGAAACTGTGGATCGAGCTGTCGTTGAACTCGCCGTCCAACTGCAAACGCCCGCCACGCCCGAACGGGTTCGACCACTCGAGATCGGTCCCGAGCCGCGTGAACCTGTCGTCACGGCCACCGTCGGTCGAGCGCAGGGAGTCGCTGAACATGTAGATGCGTCCCTGCACCCGTCGCTCGCGCTGCTCGGGTCGACCCACGCCCACGTCGGAGAGGAGCGCCATGTCCGGCATCCAGTCCAGATCGGGGTTGGTCCAGGGCTCGTGGTCGGGAACGGGAGTGGCGTCCGGATCAACCGCTGCGGCGCCGGATCCCGGAGCCGGCACGGTACGCGGATTCGGATCCACGACGCGTGCCCGATCGCCCGGAACGCGCACTTCACCGCGCGTGCCCGTCGACACCACGGCGCGCGGATCGATCAGCTCGACGATCGCCGAGCGCTCGAGCACACGCAGCACGCGACCGTGCATGGTGGCGCCGTCCCGGGGCCGGAGCAGCACGGGGTCGCCAACCTCGATTCGATCGCGCTCACCGCGGTCGACCTCGAGGCTGACCCCGGGCGTCACGCTGATGACGCGGCACTCGAGGACGTCGTCCGCGACCTGGGTCTGCGGCGGAGATTGCGTCGCACCGTCGCCGTCCTGAGGCGTTCTCGCGACCGCCCGGCTCGCGCCGGCCAGTGCCAAGCTCGCGACTCCGAGCGCGCGCCAACCGTTCTTGTAGGTCTTCACCATCGTTCCCCTCACTTCTTCCTTCGGCGCAACCGCAGCGCTTCCTTGTTCACCCCGTGACAGTCGACGCATTCCCGTTCCAGCGGGCGATAACGAACGAAGGTCACGCGCTCGAGCGCCGACTCCATGGCCGGCTCGACCGGCTCGGTCGAATGGCAGGCCGCACAAGCAACGTCCTCGTGCGCGCCTTCCAACGGAAAGCGCGCGTCCAGGTCGTGATCGAAAACCAACTCGCGGAAGTTCAGTCCCGCGGCGTGGCACTTGGCACAGTCGGTCGAGCCCTCGACCAAGAACTGCGCCTGATGGGGATCGGCGTGGCAATCGGCGCACGCGGAACCGGCAGCCGCCGACCAGGTCCGACCGTTCGCGTCCGCCTGGTTCAGAGGCGCGTGACAGGTCGCGCAGTCCGCTTGCGCGTGGGCGCCGTCCAAAGGGAAACCGGTCCAACGTCCGTGATGGAAATCGACGGTCAGGGAACGGAACGAGGACTCGCTGTGACAGCGCACGCAGCCGCGGCGCCCTTCCACTTGGCGCGGTTTGCCGGGACCGTCGAAGCCGCCCCCATGCGGATCGGCGTGACAGATGACGCAGGACGTGTCCAGGTCACCATGGAACGCTCCGAAGTGCTCCTCCACGCGACCGAACCTGCGACCCAGGGCATCCGCCGCATCACTGCGCGGGTGGCACGACTCACAATCCGCTTGCTCGTGCGCACCATGGATCGGGAACCCGGTCCAGCGCGTGTGGTCGAAGCCCAGCACCTGCGCGAACGTCGTCGGCTGATGACACACGGCGCATGAACCTTCGGGGTGCGGCTCGCTCTCGGCCTGCCTGGACAGGAAGTGCCCGGCGTGCGCGTCGTCGTGACAGGCCTCGCAGCTCGAGTCGACGCCGTGGAACGCACGCGTCCCCGCGGCGTCGGCGCCGTGACAGGAGTGACAGTCAACTTGAACGTGACTTCCAACGAGCGGCATCGAGGTCGCATCGTGATCGTCCAGCGTGAAGGCGTGCGGCGCGAAGTGCGTGGTCTCGTGGCAGTCGACGCAACCGTTCGGCGCCAAGGCAGACGCGTCGAACTGCCCCTCGTGCGGGTCCTCGTGGCACGCGACGCACTGGTTCGCCTTGCGTCCAGGGAACCGTTCGGAGAAGTCCAGGTGAGCCTCGCCGTGACAGGCCGCGCAGTCCAGGTCGGTGTGCGGTGCATCCAGATCGAACCCGGAGGCGCGATGGAAGTTCGCGCTCATGGCCGCGGCGTCGTCCGCGAAGTTCAGGTGCTCGGCTTGGTGGCACTCGGCGCAACTGGTCGCGACCGTCGTGTGCGTCTGGTTCGCGATGCGCCGCAGGAACGTCGAAGAGTGCGGCACGTCGTGACAATCCGCGCATCCACGGGCGGGCGGCGCGTCGGCCTTGCGGACGATCGCTGCGAGTCCGTGCGAGCCGTCGGCCTCGTGGCACGTCGAGCAAGCCACGTCCGCGTGCGCTCCGATCAGGGGCAAGTGTTGTTCGTGGTTCACCGCGATCAGGGAATCGAACGAGGTCTGCGTGTGGCAATCCGCGCAAGCGCGCACGTAGCTGCCCTCGTGCGGATCCTCGTGGCACGTCGCGCAGTCACGACTGAGTCCGCCGTAGCGCTGCTCGCCGTCGGGCAACACCTGGAAGTCGGCGTAGACATGGCAGGCATCGCAGGCCTCTTCGAGGTGCGCGCCATCCATCGCGAAATCGACGTGGTTGTGATCGAACCCGGCACGCCCCTGGAAGCCAGCCAGCGTGAAGCTCTGCTCGCCCACCATGGCGAAGTTCGCGCCGTGGTGCTCCGCGTGGCACAGGCCGCAGCCCTCGGCCTGCTCGGGATCGAGCCCACCGTGGAATCCGTGGTCGTGATCCAACTGCCCTTCGACGGACGGATGACACTCGAGGCAGGACTGCGCCATGGTGCTGGTCCAACCGCCGTGGCATGCGGAACAGCTGCGATCACCGGCCAGCTCGGCGACCGAACCGTGGACCGAGGTCAAGGGACCCGGCGCCTCGCGTGCACCTTGCACGATGCCGACGCCCAAGATGGCGATGCCGGTCACCGCGGTGATCCAAACGCTCGGGTTGCGCAGCTTCATCGCGCTCCGCCTCCGAACGAGCTTCCGTAGAACAGCGCGCTCACGATGTGCTGCACGAGGAACACCACCATCAGAACGGCGATCCAACGATGCAGGTAACGCCACGTCGACAACACGGCCCGCAGGTCTTCGAAGTGCGCGATCGCCGTGGCCTCGTGATGGGCGCGGCGAGCCAGTCGTTGCGTGCGTCCGACCTCGGTCCTGGAGCGCCCCGCCGAAACGCCCTCGGCTCGCAGTTCGAACATCAAGCGGCGCAGGTCACGCTGGCCACCCAACCACGATGCGACGCGACCGAAGAAGCCCCGGCGCCATTGACGTCGGGCCACGACGGCCAGGACTGCGCGTTGGGCGCGCGCCTCGAAGCTGTCGTCCGCGTCCTGATCGTCCACGTGCTCGGCCAGGGTCGCCTTGACCTCGTCCAAGCGCAGTTCACGCCCGTTCGCCGCGCGCGGGATCCAGGCGTAGACGTAGCGACCGATCGCTCCTGTCAGGAGCAGCACCGCCAGCCCCCACATCGCGTAGCCACCCGAAGCGCTGCGCGGCGCCATCGCGCTGTGCAGACAAGCACCCAGGAACGCGAGAATGCCGGTGGCGACGTGGACTGTCATCCAACCGCGCAGCGATCCCAGGCGCAGCTTCCACTTCGGCGAGCGCCGGGCGAGGTAGAGCAGATTGACCACGATCAGCGCCGCGGAACCGATGCCGAAGCCGAGGCCCAGGCCGCGCCCCGGACGCAGGGCGTGGTGATCGGGATGCGTCGGTCGCAAGGACACGGGCATGCCGTAGTAGTCCAGGTGCAGGAGGCACCAGACCAACGCGGCCAGGCTCATCGCGAAGGCCACGACCAGCGCAGGCAGCAATCCCGTACCGCGTTCCTCGATCGCTCGAGCCGGCGGACGCAGGCCGGGGTCGAACGAGACGCCCGCGGCTTGCAACGTGGCGACCGGGGGTGTGCCGCCGATCATGATGAAGACGTCATCGTTCGACAGGCTCAGCTTCTGGATGCCGGCGCCGTCCACCACGGCCAGCTCGACGGCGTCCGGATGGATCGCGGTGACCTCGCTCTGGAGCAACAGCCTGATGCGTCCGTCCTGGGCCGCGTCGCGCAAGCGCTGGTCGTTGCGCGAGCGGATGCGGAAGAAGGCCTGCTTGCGATAGGACAGAGTGACCTCGTTGCCCGGCTGTTCGGCCAGGCCGAGGGCCGCCTCGATCGCCGCATCGCCGCCCCCCACCACGAGCACGCGTCGGCCCGTCACGCTGGACGCATCCAGCATGTGATTCGCGACCTTGGGCAGGTCTTCGCCGGGAACGCCCAGGTGCCGCGGCGTGCCGCGACGACCCAGCGCCATGCACACGTTGCGCGCGCGCACGATCCGATCCTGCGTGCGGACGAGGAACAGCCCATCGGCGTCGCGCTCCACGCCCTCGAACGTCTGTCCGCCCAAGATCGGCAGCTGGTGTTCCTGGACGATGCCGTCCCACAACGCGATCAGGTCTTCCTTCGTGTACGCGTTGCGGCTCAGGCGGCCGTGCAAGGGCAGGTCGACCGGTTCGCTCAGCACCAGCTTCGCACGCGGGTACTGCGCGACCGTTCCTCCGACGGTGGCTTGTTGTTCGAGCGTGACGAAGCTCAATCCGTTGCGGGTGGCTTCCAGCGAACACGCCAGTCCTGCGGGGCCAGCGCCGACGACGCACAGGTCGAGCACATCGCTCGAGGGCAGTTCACCGACCGACGCCAGACCGTGGGGCTGCAGAACGGCGGCGCTCGGGAGTGCCGGCGACATTCGTCGTTGTGCGATGGTCGCGGCGACGCGCGTGCCGTGCTCGATCGCGGTCTTGATCAACGCATGAGCGGTGACCTCGCCGGCCAGGAACAACCCAGGTTCGCCGATCGCTTCCAGATCGGCTCCGACCGCCGGAACGTCGTCGCGCTCGTCCAGGTTCGCGATCGTGACGGTGATCGCGCCCACCGGACATTCACGCTCGCACGCCGAGATCCCCTGGCAACGAGCACCTTTGGCGACGACCGCCTGGCCGTGGACGAGCTCGAGCACGCCGTCCTCGGGACACGCTGCGACGCACGTCCCGCAACCGAGGCAACGGGACAGATCGACGACGGGATGCTGCAGCTGAGCGGAGTCCGCGCCGGACTGTCGATCCTGCTCGCGCTCCTCCAACACGGAACGCATGCGCGCGAGGTCGGTGCGCTGACGCCAGACGGCGAGGCATGCGAGACCCAGAACGGCAACGACGAGGACGAGGAGCCACCAGCTCATTGCGGCGTGGCCCTCCCGTCCTCGGCTCGGCGAGACAGGTCGTGTCGCCGGGTTCCGATGGTCGCTTCCATGATCGTCATGTCCTGCGAGGCCGTGCCTCGAATGCAGGACCGCGAACCCAGGGGCTCACGGTCTCCCAGCAGGGATCGACGCAGAACGGCTTCGCGCTGAACGCAAACAGGCCTCATAAAGAGACCTGTTCGGCTTGATCGTCCATTCCCCGCCTCTGCGGGGCCATGTCTCGGAAGGAGACGCGCGGAATCAGTTGCGCGGAACGGTTCTCGGCTTGGGGGAGCGGCTGTTCGGCGTCTTGGTCTGCGAACTCGGTGCCTTGTCCTCGACCGAGATCACCTCGATGTGACCCAGCGGGGCCGCCTCGCGGATGTAGACCTCGGCGAACTGCATGCACGTGTGCAGCGTCTCGCGCAGTTCCTTGGCGTGGCCGGCCAACGTCCGAGCGTCACCTTCGATCTCCTTGGTGGACGACGGGTTGAAGTCGTGACCGAGGAAGAGCGCGATGTCCTGCATGCCGGCGTGGAAGGCGTCGAACTCCTCTTGGGCCTGCACGGCACTGTCCCGCACCGCTTGGTAGCGTTCGCGAGCTGCGTTCATGCGAGCTTCGCTGCGCGTGCGCATGGCTTCGCCCTGGAACTCCTCGAGCGAGGACTCCCAGCGTCCGAACACCGTTTTCGCTGCCGAATCCATGGGTTCCCGCTGCATGCGGAATGCTTCCGAGCGCTCGCCGCACGTCTCCACGGACACGGCGAAGGCCTCGTAGGCGACCAACGGATCTGTCCGCTCACCGGGGGACAACAAGACGTGGAGCTTGCCCAACGTGTCGTACACCTGCTGGCGCGTCAGCTCGGCTTCGAGGTGCGTCAACTCGACGTGCCCGACCAGGTCGTCGACCTGACGCAGGCCTGCGCTCTGGTTCGTAGTGGCGCAAGCGGTGAGACCGACAAGGGCGGTCAGGGCGAGGGCCCCGGAGTGGAAGGAGGTGATCCGCATCGTGATTGGTGGTTCGCAGGGGAGGTGAGTCCACGTCGGACCCACTGCGCGAGCCTTCGACCAATTCGTGTCCGAACTTGAGTCCTGCGTCCTGCGCGGGCCCGGATGACCGGGCTTGGGACACGAACCGCCCGCTTCGAGCTCAAAGACGCGCGGCCAGAGCGTCCGCGAAGTGCCGACCGAGTTCGGGCCCCTGTTCGGGATAGAGATAGGGCTCGATGATCTCGAGTTCCATCAGTACCAGGCGGCCGTTCCTGTCGCGCACCATGTCGACGCGAGCGTGGAGCAACGCGGCAGGTGCGGCGTCGATGGCCTTGCGCGCCAAGTCGATCTCGGCGTCGGTCGCGCCGTGCACCTCTTCGTTGGCGCCGTACATGGCTTGGCTGCGATAGTCGCCTTGGGCCGGGCGCTTGCGGGCGCAGTGGGAAAACGTCCCGCCGCAGAACACGAACGAGTACTCGCCTTCGGTCGTGATCGAAGGCAAGTAGGGTTGAATCAGTGTGCGGTCCGGAGGCCGTTCGCTGGCGTCCGGGATCACGTCCCCTCGCTGCAGCTTCACTTGCCGCCAGGCGCCGGCACCGACCTCGGGCTTGATGACGACTTGATCCGTTCCGAGCGCGTCGAACGAACGCTCGATCGTCGCGTCGTCCGCGCTGGCCTCGAACAGCGTCGGGACGACCGGGACACCTGCGTCCCCGAGGTCACGCAGGTAGGACTTGTCCAGGTTCCAACGCACGGCATCGATGTCGTTGAACAAGGGGCGCGCCATCGCGATGGACGCCAACCGACCCAGGAACGCGCCGGGCACATCCGTGTAGTCCCAGGTCGTGCCGATCAGGAACGCGTCGAAGGCTGCGACGTCGAGATCGGGGTCGTTCCACGCGACGTCGTGCAACTCGATCCGATGTTCAGCACAGGCCACGCGCAGGGCGGAGATCTGCAGGTCGTGTTCCCAGGCGTCCGCCATGCGCCTCGGCGCCTTGGGCAGAAGGCCCGCGCAGGTCAGGTAGGCGACGGAGGACATCGAGCGAGGTGTGGGGAGAAGGGTCCAGGAAATCCAGTCGGAGTGAATCCCAACAAGGACGCAGCGTACCTCCGTGCCGGGTATCCCCGCCTGCCTACCTTCCCACCCTTCCCCAGCCGACGCTAGGCTTGGGTGCACTCCTGACTCTCGGAGATCCATTCATGAGCGACCCCTACGGTTATAGCGAGACGCAAGACGGCCCCCAACGCGACCATCGGGGGCCGCGCCAGGCACGTGCTCAACGACCAGGATCCCTCTCCGAGAAGGACCGGAACCTCGGCATGTGGGTGCACCTGGTCGCGATCATCAGCGCCTTCACCGCATTTCTCGGCATCGTCGCCACGCTCGTCATCTGGCTCCTGAACAAGGACGATTCCGAGTTCATCGACGAGTGCGGCAAGGAGTCCTTGAACTTCCAGATCTCCATCCTGATCTACGAAACGGTCTTGGCGATCTCGATGTTGTTGGTCATCACCATCCCCTTCGCCGTCATCGGGTTGGTCATCGCATGGTTGGTTGCGATCATCCTGCCCATCATGGCCGGCCTCAAGGCCAGCGACGGCAAGGGCTACGAGTACCCGTTCACGATCCGGATGTTCTAGACGACCCGCGTCGGCCTCGTTCGACGCGTGCCGTCCGCGCTACTTCGTCTCGACACGCACGGCTGCTTCGAGCGCAATACGCAACGACTCCGCGTCCGTCACCGGCGCATCGCACACGTACCCGCGACAGACGTACGCGGTGGGCACGCCGTCGAGAGCCGGCATGTTGCCGGCGTAAGGGATCCATTGGGTGATCGTCTCGGCCTGGGCCGGATCGTTCACGGCGAGCACGCCGCTGGACAGGTAGGTCCCGCGCACGACGTCCAACAAGGCTTGCGTACGCGGGTCGTCGGGCGAGCCCGCGATGACGATCTCGACACCGCCGCCGGCGACCATCTCGACGGCCTGCATCATCTGGGCGAAAGCGCTGGGGCCTTGGCTGATGCGGCCGGCGAACGCACGGAAGGTGCTGGCGGCCAGCTCTTCGTACTTGGGTTCCCCGGTCAACCGAGCGAGCTGGACCAGGGCATAGGCCGCCGCCGAGTTGCCGGACGGGATCGCGCCGTCGTAGGCCTCTTTGGCGCGCACGAGCAACTTCGCCCCGTCGTCGGCGGTCATGAAGAACCCGCCGTGCTCGGCGTCGTGGAAGTGGGCGATCATGGTGTCGATGGTCGCCTTGGCTTCGCGCAGCCAGCGCACGTCGAAGTCGGCCTGGTAGAGCTCGAGCAGACCCCACGCGAGGAACGCGTAGTCCTCGAGCGTCGCGGGCATCCCCGCCTCGCCAGCGCGCCAGCGCTTGATCAAGCGACCGTCGTCGGTGCGTAGCTCGCGCAACACGAACTCTGCGGAACGTTGCGCCGCCAGCAGCGCGCGCGAGTCGTTGAACGCGAAACCGGCGCGAGCGAGCGCCACGATCATCAGGCCGTTCCAATCCGTCAGCACCTTGTCGTCCAAGAACGGGCGGATGCGATGCTCGCGGTGCGCGAAGAGCTTGGCGTGGGCCGCCTCGATCCGCGGGGCGACGTCGCTCACGTCGAGACCCAGCTGGGCGGCGATCTTGGCGGGGTCACCGACGGGCATCAGGATGCTGCGCGCCATGCGGGTGCGCGAGCCTTCGTCGACGTAGTTGCCCTCGGCGGTGACGTCGTAGAGCGCAGCGACCAGCGCGGCGTCCGCAGCGCCCAGGACCTCGGTCAGTTCGGCGAGCGGCCAGGTGTAGAACACGCCCTCCTCGCCCTCGCTGTCCGCGTCCTCGGCGCAATAGAAACCTCCGCCCGGGTCACCGAGGTCGCGCAGGACGTAGGTGATGATCTCGTCCACGGTGGCTCGGTGCTGCGGATCGCCCGTGATCTGGGCCGCGCCGGTGTAGGCCATGACGTGCAGCGCCTGGTCGTACAGCATCTTCTCGAAGTGCGGCAGGAACCAGCGCTCGTCGGTCGAGTAGCGGTGGAAGCCCCCGCCGATCTGATCGAAGATCCCGCCGCCGCGCATCGCGACCAGCGTCTGCTCGACCATGCGCAACAGCTGCGCGTCGTCCTTGCGCTGGGCCCAACGCAACAGCAGCGTCAGGTTGTGCGGAATGGGAAACTTCGGCGCTTCCCCGAAGCCCTTGAAGCGTGGGTCGAAGCGGCCACCGAGTTGAGCGATGGCGTTGGCCACGTCGCGCTCGGTCAGGTCCTCGCCGGCCGCGCCGACGCTGGACTTGCGCAGCCATTCGGTGATTCCGGTCGCACTCTCCAGGATCTTCGCACGGTCACCGGCCCAGGCCTTGCCCAGGGAAGGCACGAGACTCCGCATGCCGCTGCGCCCTCCGCGATCCTCCTTGGGGAAGTACGTGCCCGCGAAGAACGGTTCGGCATCCGGTGTCATCACGACGGTCATCGGCCAACCGCCCCGCTGGTTCAGGGCCTGCGTGACCTGCATATACACGTGATCGAGGTCAGGGCGCTCCTCGCGATCGACCTTGACGCAGATGAACGTGTCGTTCATCAGCTGAGCGATCTCGGCGTCCTCGAAGGACTCGTGCTCCATCACGTGGCACCAATGGCACGTGGCGTAACCGATCGACAGGAACACCGGGCGGTCGAGCTTGGCGGCCTCGGCGAACGCGGCGTCACCCCAGGGCCACCAGTCCACCGGGTTGCGCGCGTGCTGGCGCAGGTAGGGACTGGCCTCGAACACGAGACGGTTGAAGTCGGGACCGCCGTCGGGCGGGAGCTGGGCGATTTCCTCGGAGGAGGGCAGGGGCTGACGCACGGGGGGATGGTCCTGGTCCTTGGGTTCGGACGGCTCGGATTCCGACGGTTCGGTGTCCGACGATTCCACGGGAGAATGGGTCGGTGTCTCGTTCGGCTCACCCGGAACTTCGGCGTCCGATCGGGACGTGGGCTCGTCGCCCGGCACTTGCTTGCAAGCAAGCACGAACCCCGGCCCCACGAGTGTGGAAACGAGGAACAGAAGAGTGGCGATCAGACGACTCGGCCGGCGGTGGAAGTTCGTGAGCACGAACCCACGATACGCCGCGCGTCGCTCAGCGGGACCGGGGATCGACGACTTCGACGTCGAGGCGCGCGATCAGGTCCTTGATCTGCGGCAGGCGTTCCTGGCTGGCCGTGACCAGGAGCGAATTCGTACGAGGATCGGCCCGAACCGTGGTCTGCTCGTTGCCCACGAATTCGGTCAACGTCTTCGCCATCTCGGTCGCATCGGCGAACTCGAGGATGATGACTTGAGCGTTCTGGCTGTCGCTCGGGGCCGGGGGCGCGGAGTTGCAGGCGCCGAGAACGAGCAGGCTGGCGAGGAGGGTGTTGCGCATGACGGAGTCTCTAGGTGGTGGCTGGTGAACGGGAAGCCGGGCTATGAGCGATAGGACGCGCTCCTGGCCCCTGACTTCCCTCGCACTGTTGGAATCCCCTATTCCTCGCCACCCATCATCCCGCTGCCGATCCGGAAGGCGGTCGCGATGGCGAGCCCGATGAAGAGGAGGTCGATCAGATTCAAGTCCTCCTTGATGGCTTCCAGGACCACCCCTGTACCGGGCTCCAGGTCATCCCCGGAAGTACTGCCGGCCTGATGCCTCGCTTCGTACTCACTGCGGCTTTCTGCCCCCATCTGAGCCCAACGATCGGTCGCTTCGGACCAAACCTCGGGAGGGTAGTGTTCCTCCGCGAACCGACCGCCGCCGGAATGGGCAGACGGCCAGTCGAAGTCTCGACCGGCGTCCATGAATTCGTCGGCGACCTCATCTGCCACATAGGAGGTCAAGACCATGCCGGAGAAACTCGTGAGAACGTGGTCATAAGCGAAATACTTGCCACCGAACACAGCCAAGACCGAGATCACAGCAGCAAGAACTCCATTCATGGGATTCACCTTGCGACCAGATCCAAGGAGCGCGCCGAACCCGACGACACCGCCCACAGCCCAGGCCATGATTCCATGCTCTAGATCTCCAAAGATGCTCAGCATCGCCCATGCCGCACCTCCAACAACACCAGCAACCAAAGCTCCGATCACTGCACCCAAAGCTCCCATATCCGATCCTGATTGACGTGTTGTGGTTCGTGGGAATCGATGCGCGACGTGACGAGTCGTGCGCCGAGGGACGGCAGGTTCCCATTCCCGGCTCAACGCGAGCGCGCACAGCGTAAGGGTCGCGGCCCCCAGGACCAAGATCAGCGCAGATCGACGACCACGGGGCGGTGATCGGAGCCGATGAAGGGGCCTACGCGCCGATCGAGGAGCAGGACGTCCTCACCGAGCAGGACGTGATCGATCGGGATCCGCAACCAGGACGGCCAGCGCGCAGGCCAGGTCGCGTGTACGCCGTACCCCTGCATGGAGTCACGGACGTTGCCGGTGTCCAACAGCTGTTCGAAGGCCGGCGTCCAAGGCGTCGCGTTCAGGTCACCGGCGATCACGGTTCGCGATCCCAGGTCGCGCGCCAGGTGCGCCAGATCCTCGATCTGTGCGTCGCGGGACTGCCCGTTGAACCGACCGATCGGAGGTACGGGGTGCGTCACGAGGAAGTGCAACGGCTGCCCAGCGTGTTCGATGTGCGCGCGGATCGAAGGCTTGGCGCCCGTCCCGAGGTCGATGCGTTCGACCCGCTCGAAGGGGATCTTGGAATAGATCGCGATCCCGAAATTGTCGTTGCGCGGATGACGCTCGAAATGGGGATACGTCGTCTCGATGGACTGCAGATCGTCCAGCCATCGGCGATCGACCTCGAGCAAGCAGATCACGTCCGGGCCTTCGTCCGCGATCAAGGACAACAGCGCTGGCGAGTCCAGGTTGCGGGTCTGCACGTTGGACAGCAGCAGGCGCAGCGCGGGCTTCGATCCGGAACCCGCCTCCACCTCGACGGCATCACCTTGGAGAGCGAGGACACGACCCCCGTGTACACCACAGAGCACGCCGGCCAGGAGCAATCCCACCAGACTCCTTCGGAACCCAGCCAGCAGGAAGGCGCAGGTGGAACCGATCAGGTACTGCACCTCGAAGTGGGTCGACAGTTCGAACGCCCACCAGCGTGTCGCTCCATAGGTGCAGAGCGTGGCGCCCACCAGCGCCAGCAAGCTGCCCCACTGCGCGAGGAAGGCTACGGCGCGGGTCCAAGAGGCCGGCTGCGCCTCCGACTGGGGCTCCGAGAAGCTGTTGGTCACGGGAAGATCATGCGGACGAGGTCCAGCGTCGGGTCATCCAAACTTTAACTCCCCATTCACCCCGTGGCTCCGTACCTGCGAGGACCTGGTCCGGG
>TARA_R110002126_G_scaffold253348_1_pt1 | contig 20910 bp, 18 predicted proteins | sample TARA_R110002126 | Tara Oceans TARA_R110002126 (sample SAMEA4397536) | marine metagenome | biome: Polar Biome; feature: [DCM] deep chlorophyll maximum layer (ENVO:01000326); material: water (ENVO:00002006), including particulate matter (ENVO:01000060) such as... | depth 30 m
ATCTTGTGCGACCGGCAAATCATCAATGATGTTAATGACAAGCTCGCCAGTGCCTGTGCCACCTCCAGCATCAGTTACCGCCAGTGCGAGGGTTTCACTGCTGTTGCGACCCTCGTCGGGCTCTGAGGGATCGGCTGGCGTACTTTGAACATTCTCCAGCTCGTAGATAAATTGCAGCTCGCCCTCTGTCGGCACGCCGCCCACCGAGCCGGTAACAGTATGGCCGGTAAGCGTCAGTTTGCCCTCGGGGGTATCAATCTGGATATGCGTGCTGGAATCACTTGCATCTAAAGCCTCAAGTTCTGCCAGCGAGACATCGGTACCCGCGACGGTAATACTGCTTAGCCCGTCCTCGGCGCGAATAGCTACACTGCCACCGGCAATGTGACTGCTGTTCGCCCCTGTCAGGCCATGCTCATACACAGTCACATGACCCTGGGTCGTGATATCAGAAGGTACGTCTGTGCCATTAACATCCTCAGGCACAATGCTGGGCACCCCATCGGTACGACCGTTGATGGAGATAGTCAGAGCAGCGGTATCAACGTCGCCATCACCGTCAGTCAGGGTATAGGTGAACGCATCGTCCAGCGTATCGCCGTCCTTCAGCGCATTGACCACAGGGTTAGTGTTGTCCAGCTCATAGCTGTAGAAGCCATCTGGACGAATGGTGAGGGTGCCGTACTGGCCTTCGATCACCAGATCGCCATTTGGCTGAGTGACCATAGTGCCGGAGCCACTGGTAACCGCAGTCACCTCGGCGCCATCGGCCCCTTCAGTGTCGGCCTGATCACCAGCGGAGGCACTCGAGCCGCCCATGACGCTGCCCGTCACGGACACCGTATCTTCGGCAATGCTGTTGGCATCATCTACTGCCACCGGCACATCGTCGATGATATTAACCTGCAGCTCTCCAGTGCCGGTGCTTTCACCAGCGTCGGTAACCGCCAGAGCAATGCTTTCACCGCTGTTGCGCCCAACCTCAGGATCGGCCGGATCAGCAGGGGTATCCTGGCGTTGCTCGAGTTCGTAGCTGAACTTGAGCTCTCCCAACGTCGGAATGCCACCGACCAGCACAGTCGAATCGACCGCAAACTCGGTCAAGGTTAGCTTGCCCTGTGGGGTCTCAATCTCGATATGAGTGCCGACATCAGTAGGGTCCAGTGCGACCAACTGAGCCAACTCAATCTGCACGCCGCCCACGTTGATGCTCTTCAAGCCGTCGGCTGCGCTGATAGTCACACTCCCCTCGGCTACATGACTGCTGTCTGCACCGGTCAGGCCGCGCTCATGTACGGTGAGATGTCCCTGGGTAGTCATATCAGCTGGCATGTCCGGACCATTGCGGTCCTCAGGGACAATGCTCGGGGTGCCGTCGGTGTTGCCATCAATGGTGATGGTGAGGGTGGTGGTGCTCCAGTCACCGTCGGCGTCCTTGATGGTGTAGCTGAAGGTGTCGGTCAGGGTCTCGCCGTTCTTCAGGGCGTTCACGTCTGCGTTGCTGTCATCCAGCACGTAGCTGTATTCACCGTCGCTGCCCAGCACCAGGGTGCCGTAGTAACCGACAACATTGCTGCCCACCGAACCGGTCAGTTCGGTCGCCACATTGCCGCTGGAGACACCGGTTACCGTGGTGGCGTCGGCGCCCAGCTCATCCTGCCCTGTACCGCTGTCGCTGATCACGTTCCCGGTGGCGGGCACGCCGCTGTCTTCGGTCACGCTGTTGCTATCAGCATTGGCCTCAGGCGCGGTGTCGGTGATCAGGATCACCAAGTCACTGGGCGCTGATACGTCATTGCCGTTATCCGTCACGGTGATCGCAAAGCGGTCTGTGATACTGTCGTCACCCGCACTGTGGTCCTTGGCGCTGCCACTTTGCTGGTAGCTGTAGCTGACCTCGCCCGTTGCAGCATCAAAGCCGGTCAGAGTCAGCTCGCCCTCGGTACCGGTGATCACGACAGAGGCGGTACCCAGGTTCGCCAACTGCTCAGCCGTTACCGACACACTGCCGACCGTGATCTGGTTCAGACCGTCCGGTGCGGTCACGGTGAACGTGCCGGCAACCGGGGCTGTTGCGTCCTCGGCAATGCTATTACTGCCGGTTTCCAGACCGTTATGGTCTTCAACCGATACGCCCGGTGCACCATCGGTACGACCTTTAATAGTAATAATCAGAGTGGCAGTATCTTCCCCTTCTTCCCCGTCGGAAATGCGATAGGTGAATACCTCGGTCAGCGTCTCGTCATCCTTGAGCGCATCGACCAGCGGATTCCCGTTGTCCAGCTCATAGGAGTAAGAGCCATCGGCATTGAGGGTAAGCTCACCGTACTGCCCGGACAGGGGCGAACCGATATTCCCCTCGGGGCTACCACCACCTGCGCCAACGTCTACACCAACCACCGTCAGCTCATCGCCATCAGGGTCGGAGTCCACCGCCCCTGCGCCATTATCAGCCCCTTCGCCGGTGATCAGGTTGCCGCCAATTGCGGCCCCGTCTTCGGTAATGCTGTTGGTATCATCTTGCGCAACTGGGGCTGGGTTAGTAACCGTCCAGGTCAAAACGTGCTCGGTGCGATTACCTGCGGAATCGGTCGCACCAATTGTTACGTTGTAGACACCATCGGACTCGTCACCTCCCTGGCTTGCGGAGGGATTCAGAGTACCGGTAACGCGCCCTGTCTCCGGGTCAAAGGCGAGCCCCGAGGGCAGGCCCTGTACGTCATATTCGAGTGTGGAGGCATCGTTGAAGTAAGTGTTCAGATCCAGGTCAACCTGATCGCTATCAGCATCCTGCCGCTCGCCGACCAGAGGCTCAGGGGCAAGGTTATCAACCGGTTTTTGATCTTTGCTGCTCGCACTATTGCCATTACTGTCCGCGACGATCGCTTCAACCACAACCTCGGTCTGTCCCGGTGAAACCGGGACTTCAACCACGACACCGTAGTCCAGATCCTGCTGGGTGACAGTACGATCCAGCAGCACAGAGCCGCTACCGTCAGTAACGACCAGCCTATCGCCAGGGCGAACCTGATTATCCAGCGTTACCAACGCGGGGACTGTGCCATCGCTGCCAATCTCGTCGGTATTGTAAACACCATCATCGCCCGCACCCTGCAGAACCACCTCGACACCCGGAGAGCGAGCAGCCAAACCCTCGTGACGCTCATCTCCACCACGATGCTCTCGCCAGTCATCCAGCTCAATAGGGTCAGCCGGATATCCCATACCCAGGGGACGCAACAGCTCGGTAATCCGAGCAACCGTCAGAGCAGTCAAACCATCGGATTCGACAACCTCGGCAATCCGTACAAGCTGAACAAAACGATGGCCGTGGGTCATGACGCCGCCGTCGGAGGAGGGCTGCGGTTGGCTGTTTTGCGCGGGCGTCGGGGCATCCACATTACGCTCCGCTCCGGTGTCGGGGCTCGGCATTTGCGCAACTTGCCCAGAGATAGGCTCAAGAGCAGACGTTTGCTCGCCTACCAGGCTGACCACGCGATTGTCGCCAAAGTCGAGGTTTACCTGAGCACCCTGCGCCAGAACCAGCGTCTCGCTGACCAGCAGTTGCTCTCCTTCCTGTACCAGCCTCCGGGCGCCATTGGCAGCCACAGCCCAAACCTGACCAACAACGGAGACAACAGTAATCAGCGTGTTCATAGTGACCTCGTAATCATTTCCCTGGCCACCCGGTAAACTGGGCGGGCACTCGATTGCATTCGATGTCGGCGCCAAGCGCCGGTTATAAAGATCTGGTTCAGCGGGCCTGCAGCCCTCTGTGTGCGTCACCAGTTGTACGACCCGCTCGCAAAGCCGGGCCGTTGCTAAATTCAGTTACGCTCAGCGAGCCTCAACGCTCACTCAACGCATTACCCTTGGCTCGCAAGATCGGCTTTAGCAGATAGTCGAGCACTGTTCTCTTGCCCGTCATGATGTCCAGCTGCACCGTCATGCCCGGGATAACGGCCAGGCGTCTGGCAAATTCGCTATCGGTGGTAACCGCTCTGACGAGATAATAGGTGTTGTCGCGATCGTCCGTGATGCTGTCGGCACTGATGTGCTGGAGAGTCGCGGACATACCGCCATAGATAGAGAAGTCGTAGGCGTGCAGCTTGATCGTGGCTGGCAGGCCTGGGCGCAAGAAGGCGATGTCCTTGGGAGCGATATTGGCTTCAACAACCAAACGGTCATCGCTCGGGACGATTTCCAGTACCGCGTGGCCCTGCTGCACGACCCCGCCGATAGTGTTGTAAAGGATGCGCTGCACTGTGCCGTTGACTGGCGAGCGAATCTCCGAGTACTTGACCCGGTCAGCCAGGCCATCCACGTTCTTGCTCAAACTACTGCGGGTGCTGGTCGCCTCGCTCAGCTCGGCGCGCCACTGGTTGCGCATGCCGAGTTCAACCTCGGAGATACGCGCAGTTGCTTCCTGGATGCTGGCGTCTATCTGACGCAGCTTTGCTTCCGCCTGCCGGCGCTCGCCGGTAGCTGCAGACTCATCACGCTCCAGTCGCAGGATGTCCATCTCGGACACCGCCCCGGTAAGCAACAACGGCCTGGTCACCCGCAGCTCCTGGGAGGACATGGCCTGGGCCTGACGTGCGGCTTGCAGACGTGCCAACACTTCATCACGTTCGCGCAGCCGCTGGCTGTGCTGCTCCTGGGCAATCTGCAGCCGCTGCTCAAGTTCGCGCAGGCTGGAGCGGTAATAGTCCAGCTCCTGTTGTGCAACCAGAGCCTCGGCAGGCGCCAACGGCTTATCGTAGGAAGGAGCGTAGTCAGTACCGTCTACCAGGGCCTGCAAGCGCTCAATCTTGGCGCTAAGGGCAAACATCTTGACGGCACCTTCCTGAAAACTGGCAACAAAACGGGTGGGATCAATCCGCACCAGCAGATCCCCCTTGCTAACCTGCTCACCCTCACGGACCAAGACCTCCTCCACCACACCACCATCGACAGCCTGAATGACCTGCAGCTGCTGTGAAGGAATAATCTTGCCCTCTCCTCGGGTGACCTCATCGACGCTGGCCAGCGACGCCCAAACCAGCAAGGCGACCAGCGACAGCACAACGGCGTACAGCAATCCACGCGCACGTAGCTCTTGCTGGGCTTCGATGCTATGGTCGGCGGCCACGCGCCAATCTGCGGAAAAGCCGGAGAAACCCGCAAACAAGGGGCGGAAAAGTCGATCAATGAAACCACTACCGGCGCTACCGGCAGCCGATACCCGCCCCAGTCCCGAGAATGTCGCCTGCTCGGCAGAGCGCTCAGCGCTCTTGGCGTCATGCTGCACACTCATCGTGACTTCCTCTGAATGACACCGCGATTGAGTTCATCGAGCACCGTCTGCTTGGGGCCATCTGCCACAACGTTGCCGGCATCCAGAATGATCAAACGCTCAACCATGTGCAGCAGGCTGGTCCGGTGAGTAACCAGCATCAGCGATTTGCCGCGTGACAGTTTCCCGAGGGCTTGACTGACGTGGTTCTCCATAACGCTATCCATTGCACTGGTTGGCTCGTCCAGCAGCAACACTGAACTGTCAGGCATGAGCGCACGTGCCAAAGCCACACCCTGACGCTGGCCACCAGACAGCCGACGCCCACCTTCACCGACCGGCATCGCCAGCCCATCAGCATGACTGCCAATCAATCCTTTCAACCCGGCTTGCTCTACGGCAGCCAGTAAGCGATCATGATCCGGAGAGTCGATCCCCAGCGTGACGTTGTCGTAGACAGTGCCACTGATCAGTTGCACATCCTGGGGCAGGTAACCGATGGCATTACGCAGCTCTGCAAGATCGAGCTGGTTGATGTGTACGCCATCGATAAAGATGCTGCCGGAGCTGGGCCGGTAAAGCCCCAGCAACAGCTTTTCCAGGGTGCTCTTACCTGACCCTGCTCGCCCCAACACCGCAACACGTTCACCAGCCCGCAGGTGGAAAGACACTCCCGACAATGCCGGACGTTCCTCTCCCGGGTAGGTGAAGCTGACATCACGAAACTCGATCTCGCCGCGCAGGCGGGGGCGGCTGAGCATCTGACGTGACGGGTCACGTTCCTGCTCCGTAGCCATAACCCCTTCCAGCGACTGCAACGCGGTCGCGGCCTGATGGTACTGGGTCAGCAAGGAGGCTGCCTGAGACACCGGGGCCAGCGCTCGCGATGACAGCATATAGGCGGCAATCAATGCCCCCTGGCTCATCTCACCTTCGATGACCAGATAGACACCAACTACGATCATCACCACAGAAACCGTCTGCTGGATCCAGGCAGCGCCAGTGCCGACGGAGCTACCGAGCAACCGCTGTTTGCCGGAGCAGGCTGAGAGGAAAACCGTAGCCTGCTCCCATAGGGCCTGCATACGACCAGTCGCGTTAAAGCTCTTCAGGATGGGGGCTGCCGACAGCGCCTCAATCAAACCTGCGTTGCGCTGGGCACTGGCCTGGCTCGAGCTCTCTGCGAGTTTCTGCATGCGCCCCTGCACTGCCAACGCGTACAGCAGCACCAGCACAGCGCCCACCAGCACCGGCACCGCCATATAGGCAGAGATCAACCCGATGATCAGAATGAACAACAGGAAGAACGGCAGATCAATCAGCGCCACCACCACCATTGAGCCGGTGAACGAGCGCACCGACTCGAACGCCTGGATATTGGCAGCGAAAGAGCCGACCGACGCTGGCTGCTGTTCCATCCGCATGCCCAGCACCCGCTCCATAATGCGTGATGAAACGGCCAGGTCCGCTCGCTGCGCGGCACGCTCCACAAACCAGCTACGCAGCATGCGCAGGGTCAGGTCGGCAAAGATGATCAACAGAACGCCCGCGGCCAGCACCCAAAGGGTGTCAGTAGCATGATTGGGCACTACCCGATCGTAAACGTTCATCACGAACAGGGGCATCGTCAATGCCAGCAGGTTGACGAAAAAAGCGGCAACCAGCACATCGCGGTACACCCGCCGATTGGCCTTTATCGCGCCCCAGAACCAATGTTCACCGGCCGCCGCCCTCGCCGTCGGCGCATGCTCGGCTGCCGGCCGGAACGCCTTGCGGCAGTATATGACCACCCCGGCGAAACTCGAGGACAGCTCCTGCAGCGACAACTCCTGAGCCTTCATACCCAACTCGGGCTGGCGCACACAAGCAGTACCATTGACCACATCCACCCGGTCCAGCAGGCAGGCCCGATTGCCCTCCAGCAGCAAGACGCAGGGCAGAAGCTGCTGATTGATTCGCAGCAACGGCTGACGCACCAGGTTTGCGGAGAATCCTATCCGCTGCGCCGCACGCGCGAACAAAGACGGCGACAGCTTGCCGCTTTGCAGCGGCAAGCCATCAACCAGGGCGTCGCGAGTGGTCGCAACGCCCTGAGCAGTTGTTAGCGCCAGCAGGCAGCTGCTCAGCGGATCGTCCAACTGCGCCTCAGCGGCACCCTGGACGGTTTGACCAGCGTTCAGTGGCTGCACATCAAAGCCTAGCGGTCCCGCTCGATCTGCAACTCAACCCGGCGATTCTGAGCGCGGCCCGAGTCAGTGGCGTTGCTGGCAACGGGCTGGTCAGCCGCAACTCCGCTGGCAACAATCACTGCCGGAGCAACACCGGCACTGATCAGGAAGTCACGCACGGCATTCGCGCGCGCCTGCGATAGAGAGCGGTTGAGCTCCGCACTGCCGGTGCTGTCGGTGTGGCCGACCACACGGACGGCCTTGACCTGCCCACCCTGCAAAGACGCCCGCTCGACTATATGCTGCAGGCCGACCAGCGCAGTGGCTTTGAGCTCTGCGCTGCCACTGTCAAACAACGCGTCACCTGAGAGCCGCACACTTTCTGACGCGGCAGCCGGTTGTGCGTACTGGCTAATATTCAGCTGCGCATCGGTGTAAGCCGAGCAATAGCGACTTTCAGCCGGCGCGGCTTCGCCCGCCAGCGCATCTTCCAGCGTCGGCACCTGCTCGCCACCAAGCGTCAGGGTCGATAACAGAACGCCCATGCTCTGCAGCGTACGCAGCTCAGCTACTTGCTGATCGTATTCACTCGCGACGTAGGCACGCTGGGCTTGGTAGGCCTCGTTCTCGGAATCCAGAACATCAAGCAAGGTCCGGCGGCCAATATCAAATTGCTGGCGATAGGCCTCAATCACACTACCTGAAGCATCGCGGTGCGCCGCCAGCGACTCCTTGCGTGATTCGATATTGAGAATATCTGTATAAGCGATAGTAGCGGTCTGGCGCAGATCAACACAGGCCTTGTCGCGCAGGCTTTGGGCCTGATTAATCCGACTGTAGGCTGCGCGTTCGGCTGCGCGATCGCTACCACCATTGAACAGGTTGTAGCGCATTCTCAGCTCGATAATGTTCTCACTGCCATACGAGTCGGGATCAGTACGGTTATCAAAGCTATTGTTGTTCTTGTAGATACCTTGGCTTAACCCCAGCTCAAGCGTTGGATACCGATTGGATTTAGTGGTATCCAGCGACGCTTCCGCACTACGGATGTTCTCGAACGCCGCATACAGGCCTGGATTATTCGCATAGCCGCTGTTCAGCACTGCTTCGAGACTGTCAGGGACAGCACCATCTGACAGGCTGACCGGCTCCATTTCATCGCCTGGGGTACGACCAACCAGGCGCTGGAAGCGCGCCGTAACGGTCTGCAGGTTGGCCACTTCCGTCATCAAGTTGGAGCGAGCCAGTGAGACCCGGCCTTCGATCTGTCGCAAGTCGGCATTATTGCCGACGCCACTGTCGGCACGTTCCTGAACCTGCTGCTGTACCCGCAGGTGATGACTGAGATTCTGCTGAGCCAAGCCGACCAGATCACGGTAACGCTGTACATCCAGATAAGCCTCGGCGGCCTCCAGCGCTTTAGTCTCTGCCTCACTGAGTGCTTCATAATACAGCGATCGGCTGCTGTGTTCGGCATGAGCCAGATTGCCGCGCACCCGGAAGCCGTCGAACAGCATCTGAGTCAACGAGATCTCCGCGTAATTGCGCGAATAATCACTGCGGTTGTCATATTGACGATTACCCTGCCCCACCGAAGCGTCTACATCGATAGAAGGCAGGTAGCCACCAAAGGCTTCACGAACTTCGTGTTGCGACGCGTAGTAGGCCTGTAACGTCGCGCTTATTTCCGGGTTGCTATCAAGCGTCTCGGTCACGGCGGCACGCAGGGAGTCGGTGACGGCGTGGGCGCTCAGCGAGCACAAAGCCAAACCCACAGCCAACACCAGTGAGGATTTTTTCATCAGGGTAGAACGATGGGTACGCATTGCTTACTCCGAGCGTTTGATGAGCAGAATTCGAACGACATCCATGTCAATATCCGCTTTGCGGGAGCGTGTAGCGCGGCTGCGATGAGTCTTATTGGCCGGCCAGGAAACGGCAGCACCGGAGAAAAATCGCGTCCAGGCGAGACATGATGAACATTCCTAGTCATTCAGGTGTTCGTTCGGGGGGAGAACTCGCCGAGATCATCCAGGTCGAGATGCCAGACAAGTTGAAAAGGTGAGTTAGGCACAAACGCCCGGACCACCTAGCCCCCGCGAAACGATTCTATATTAAGGCTCGTCCATCCTCAACAGAGCAGAATTTGCAACGCTACCCACCGCAGATGTGAACAGCTGACCGCGAAGCCAAAATGTCCGACTGCGCCCACACAACGCCGGCCCAATTCCTCGCGACATCAGCTCACAGCGTAGATGAGGCCGCAGGCCCATATATGATGACGAATGATGGCCTGTGCGCTGAGACAGAGGCCATTCTGACACTGCAGTTGACTCGCACGAATTCGGAGAGTGCGATACCCCCCTTTGAACCGAGGCAGGTATACCGCATAAAGACTGCAAGCTGCGCGATGCACCCCCAGATAGCGCTCACCTGACTGACCAAGCAGACGGCTAAATCACATTTTTTCAAGGCGTGCAAGTAGCCGTAGGTGGAACGCCGGAACCGCATCGGCCGCTAGAACCAGCAACATACCCTGCAACAGACGACGTCGGTAGGCCGCCAGATCAATAAAGCCATTGACCCAGTCCTGACGCGCCAAACGCTGACAACCGAACAACTGCTCCGAAATCACTCTAAGATTCACTTGCCCAGCGAGATAACCCTCCTTGTAGGCGCGCTGCTCATGGGGCTTGCTGTAGCGTTTAACCCAGACACACAGGCTGTGGGTCGACATGCCCAAACGAGCAGCTACCTCAGCCACCGGCAGGCCTCGTCCGGTCACCTGCCTGACTGCTTCGATTTGAATTCTTCGGGATAACGCGGATTACTCATGGCACCTCCTAGTGGGCCGTATTATGAGGCCAGGAGGTGTCTACGAAACTAGGGGCGATTCAATATCCTGAACGAAGTGCGCTGCAAAAGCTGGATATGGCCTGTCGCCTGCCCTGGTTCGCCGAAGCATGAGCAACCAATTGTGAGCAAGCAAGTCCCCGGATCAATAGTTATCAAAGATGAGCTTCGCTTCACGGTATTCCAGATGTGGGTATCGGCTCGTACTCTCCCGAGTGGCGCTATCGCTGTTCGCTCTTGGTCTTACAGTCCTCAGATAGTTGACTTGCTAAGATCGTGGCGTAACGAGCTGGGGGGTGAGTATAACGCCAAGTTCAAAAATTGGATTTACGCTTCCGCTCATCGTGACGTGATTCTAGAAAGGCTTCGGACGCTTGACGGAAACTGACGGTTGGGCTGAGGGTGTAGAGGTCAGATCCGGAATTTCGGATCCCGAAATCTCAGCTGATTTTGATGATTTTCCTGACGGTGAGGTTAATCCTCTCAGGCTGATATGTTCTGCTGTCAGGGGCTGGCGTTAAAGTTTATGTGGTCTTTTATTGATATACTCGTGCTACAAAATTAAGTTGTCTTATATAAGCGGCAATTAAAATTGAGGTGTTAGATGGTCGGAGAAATCTGCGAGTTTACGGTCGATGTTGGGCTGGAAGCGCTAGAGAAGATCGAGTGTGCGGCAAAGTTGTGTAACCAGTCGGTATCTGACTTCATGCTAGACTCGGCTATTGAAAAAGCTATTGAAAAAGCTATTGATGTACTATTGACTGACAAAGTCGCATTTTTATCTGCTGCTGCTTACAAGGAAGTTTGTCGCGATATCCTCTCGGCGTTTGAAGTGCCGTCCGTCGATGGTCGGCAGGTCAAAGGGTAGGACGTTTAGTTCGGAGAGTGAGCGGGTCTGAATAATTGCCTGTCAGACAACTGACAGGTGTCATTGAGAAATTTGGGTAGTCTGCGGATAAGCTAAATGTTGCTGTTTTTGGATTACGACGGTGTGCTCCACCCGGACGAAGTTTTTCTTCTGAGTAACGGTCGAGTCGAGCTACGGGCGGACGGTAGTCTTTTCATGTGGGCGCCCACCCTAATGGAGCTGATTTCTGATCTGGATGTGCAGGTTGTGCTATCCACCAGTTGGGTCAGGTATCTTGGTTTCAAGCGCGCGCGTAAAGCTCTTCCGGAGCCGTTGTCATCCAGAGTGGTGGGAGCTACCTGGCACTCGGCGATGAAGCGAAGCGGGCCGGGGCATATCATTTGGGACGAGCAAAGTCGCTATGAGCAAATTGAATCCTATTTGGCGCGTTTGCCCTCCAAACAGAGCTGGCTAGCGATAGATGATGACACAATCGGTTGGCCGGACGATAAGCGTAAACATTTGGTGCGGACAGACCCAAGGCTCGGGCTTTCTGATCTCCGGGTTCGAAGAGAGCTGGCGCAGCGTTTATTGGAGAGCTGACAATGGCGCTGTCAGGCCTTCGAAAAAAATAGTTGAGCGGCGTCCCGCTGTTTGTTTAGCAAAGCCAGCTACATCGGTTGCTCAAGGCTTTTAATCCTATGCCAGGTCTCGTACAAATCCTTTAACTCGCCTGAGCCAACTATTTCTATCGGGGTGCGCCCATTAAAGAACGAATTGTTGTTGCGCATTCGCATAAATCCATGCTGGTTTGCCGGGTTGGAAAACACTGAGCGTAGCGTTGCATGTATGTCCAGAATCAAACTAATGTGGCTCAGTTGGTCCTTGCTTAGAGCACTTTGCATTTGGTCTTCAGTCAAGTTCTTCCGATTAAAGCCCAGAATGACTGATTGCTCTTGCTCAAGAACCCCCCAGAGCTGCAATATTTTGATTGCCACGCGCAAGGCCGTACTTGCTTGCTGGTCAGAAAGCTGCAAGCGGTTGCTGTTTAGGGAGGGTTGTCTGCTCATGTCTTCTGGACTCCATTAGGTGTTGGACCTCCGGCGACACCGTTAATGCTGCTACTGGGAGGAGTATAGGATCGTAAGCCTGATCGAAGCAGTAAGTCGGATTTTATTACAATACTGTTTTACTTTGCACAAGCGCAGCTACCTTCTCAATCATTGAAGTAGTCGTTTTTGCGGATAAGGCCAAACGTTCCATCTGGCCATTGCCGAGTATCTTCTTCGAATAAAAATTCAGTCATTCGCGCCCTACGCAGACTTCCCAGCGCACTGAAGAAACAAGACTCGCACAGGTGTACTTCATAACGTTCCCCATCATGCTCGGAGCCGTACCCCCAGTTTGCTGAAAGCACACCGTGCTGAGGGGGATATGAATTACCTGATGTGGATTCTTCGCATACATCACAGATTATATCCACGACGCCAGTAACAGTTTTCTCTTCTTTGATTTTCATAGCTCGACTTTAATATTTGTAAACGCTAACAGCGTGATTCATGGTGGCAGCTCGCGACAGTCAAGTACTTCACGCTCGGCTGCGTTAAAAGAGTCCATTCGGTATTGGTCTTCCGTTGAAGTATTTTGGTAAAGGCAAAAAGTTCAGCGGAGGCTGTGCTTAGAGTCAAAATATACTCATGATTGCATTAACGGAGGTGACTTTGCGCTTTCCCTCACCGATCAAAATGTAGACTGTGTTGGCTGTTTCAAAAATGCAGGGTGGGGTAAAACGTATTAGCGGGGTGGTTCTTACCCAGAACCCGGTACCGAACTTATAACTGCTGTCGTGCATCACGTAGTGTGCATAAACCATGACGGGTTGGAATCCTTGCTCCTGCATGGCTTTGGCTTCTGTCTCGCTCACATCAAGGTCAGCCCAGATCCAGTCCCGGACAACTCGAATTGGCTTGTCCTTGGCCTCGGACTTGCCCAAGGCAATGGCTTCCTCAAGAGTCATTTCGCCGCCTGGCATCGGTTCCCCTTCGCCGAGCAGTAGGTCAGTCATAACGTGTAGGTCGTCCATATTGTTTTCCTCGTTTATTGATCAGAACAGGTTGTCACTATGCTGCGTTTGCATAAGCCATAGGCGTGATGCGTGCTGATTTCTTGTTAGTAGAACCTTGTGAAGGGCGGTTGTCGTGAGCTTGCGTCCAGCTGACTGGAGTGTTGCTGTTGAGGCCACCACCAAGCCTCAGGGTGGGCTGGGTAGCCAATAGCTGCTTGACGGGCCTGGGCCGTCAAACTTGGCAAAGTTGTACCAGTCAGGTTTGCTATTGAATGTCCTCTGCCGGTTATCAGCAGATGCGCTCATCATGTCCGCTTGCTGAATGCTCATTGCTACGGGCATTAAAGGCCGCTGCTGCTTGGGGCGGATAATCCAGTCGAACATGTTACGCAGGGCGTTTGCGCCGTCAGCCCATGAGTCTTCAAGGCGCCTCAGGGCAGGCACAAGCAGCTCGAATCCTGAGAGCTCATGGCTGACCAGAAAGCCGGTTGAGGTGCGGCGTCCGTCCGGCAGAAAGCTACGCACCTTGCCTAGGTCGTGTAGTAGTCCGGCGACGGCTGCCAGCCAGCGCTCATGCTCTGGAAAACACGCTGTCATACCGTAAACGGTTTGCGCAACCTCAAGACTGTGCTGAGCCAGCCCGCCACTGGCACAGTGGTGGTAATGGGTGCTTGCAGGGTAGGTGAAGAAAGGGCAGCCGATGCTTGGTTGCCCCAGAACTTGATAAACGAAGTTCTTCAAAGGTTCATAGGGGCAGGGGCACAACCAGCGCTCAACGGCCATTACGGCCTCCTCTGAATCAACCATACTGAGGGGTAAATGGGTCAGCGACTGAAAGATGTCCAGTATGCTGATCTGGCTGTTGCTGCCCAGCAGGTGTCGACCATGATGCCTCACCAGAAGCCGAACAGCGGTAAGGTCATTAGCAGGCCAAGTTCCCGGGTGGTCAGCTAGTTCAAGCAGTACCTCATGGCTGCCCGACAGGTTTTCCACGTTTAGAAAAATACCTTCGCTTAACGGGGACACCTGATAGGCGTGTTGAGGAGTAAGACAGCCTGTCAGCCAGAAAGAATCAATACGCTCATCCGCGATCGTAGGTGGCAGGAGCTTAGTCATAGCGCGCCCCCCATTGGTTAATGGTTTGATCCAGGCGATCGAGCAGGTACGGCAGTATGGCTTGTCCGCATTGATCTTCTAACTGCGGTAACGTTTCGCAGACCCACGTTTCTAGTGCTGCCAGGTTGCTTGTTTCATTCCCGCGACCAATCAAAAAAACCAGGCTATCCCCGTCAGGAATTCTAAGCGCCACTTGCATGGCGCTGGCGAGTCGCAGGCACGTTTTTTTTGAAAACTCAGGCATGGTCGTGCTCCTTGTTACCAGCAGTCTGTTGATCAAGGGCTTGCAGCAGCAGTCGTTCCATTGCTGAACCATCGCGCCGCGTCAGGTTGGGCACGTAGCGGGAATACACGCGGAAAAGCATTTCAGTGGTCGTGTGGCCCATCTGCCTCGCGATCCATTCCGGTGCTTCCCCCGCTGCCAGCCACAATGTTGCTGCGGTGTGGCGCGTTTGGTAAGGACGGCGCTCTCGCAGGCCAAGATGACGGAGCAGTGGGTACCACACTCTTTGAGTGACGTTGCGGTGTAATAAGGGCGACCCGTTGCGACTGCAGAAAACGAAATCAAATGCGCCGGTTGCCTTTTTCTGCTCCAGCAGCGCCTCGTAAACAGGGCCTGACATATCGATAGACCGGAATGAGCCATCATTCTTGGTGTACACCAGCTCTTCACGTACTAGCGATTGCCGTACCAGAATTTGCCTGCGCTCAAAGTCCACAAATTGCCACTGCAATCCGTCAATTTCGCCGGTACGCATTCCGGTAAAAAAGCGCACGAGGTAGTAATTCTTGTAGTCGACACGCACGTTCGCGATGATTTTTTTTACTTCCTCAACAGTGAATGGCTCTACATCGGTTCTGGGCACCTTAAGCGACTTGATGCCTTGGTAGGGTGAGGTAAACTCATGGCGGTCGGCTGCTTCGTTAAGGATCATGCGCAAAGGCGTCATGATATGGTTGATTCGCTCTGCTGACAGGGGTTTGCCTTTTCCGTTTCTGACTTTGGCGAGCTGGGAGCGGAATGACAAAATCTCTGCCTTGGTGATGGAGCCGACCTCTTTTTCTCCAAACTCTGGCTTCAAGTGGCCGCGCAGCGTGGCGGCAACAGTGTCGCTGTGTGAACGTCGCCACTGGGCCTGCATTTCACTAAACCAGGTATCAGCAAAATCGCTGAACAGTGGCGTGACCGTTTTGCTTGCTCTCGCCCTTAATGCGTCAGCCGCACTGAACTTGCGCGCATTGCTGCTACCGGGGAAGTAGCGGGCGTAGTCGAATGAACCAAGCGTGATCTCGGCCTCTATCTTTTTCAAAATGGTTTCGAGCTTGCGGCGGTTGGCGGGAGTGTCATCCAGCGCGGTTTGTTCGCGACAGCGCGTGCTTTGGTAGCGGAAATCAAAGAACAGCTTTCCGGTCTGCTCTCTTACACGAATACTAGCCATGCATTACACCTCCATTGGCCATTGGAATGCTGAGATCCGAGGTGCCTGAAGTGGCAGCCATGTCCCGCTCAATAGCATCCCAGAGATAAAGGATTTTTCGGCCACCGAAAGGGCGGATGTAATGCGTGCCTTCAAACAACACAGAATCCTTTAGGCGCTCGCGGATGGTGCGGGCGTCGTATTTGATACGAGCGGCTAGCTCGTCGGTTGTTAGGTATATCTGTGACATAGCAATGATCCTCTGGTAATGTTTCTCGCTGGAGGCCACAAGGTCCTCTTAAAGGTTAATGTGATCTCCTGAAGGTCATTATGCACTCAAAAAGGCTTTCTGCAAGCTTTTTTGATCTCCTGCGGGTCAAATAGTCTTTGGTGGGAACATGATTAAGTGCCATCTGTCGAGGTTGATGGGCGAGAAGAAGCTCAAAGTGATCGACGTAGCTCGAGATACAGGCATTAACCGCGGTACGATTACGCGGCTCTATCATGAGACCGCCACACGTATTGAGCTGGATGTTATTGAAGAGCTTTGCCGATACCTGGGTTGCGAGGTCGGCGACCTACTTGAGATACAGCCTGAGAATGGTGGGGATTGAACCTTTCTACAGCTTGCCAAATTTAGGCCCGGCGCAGCCATTAATTGACCCGCTAGCAAAGACTCCTATCAAGCCAAGTTTCAAATGGATTTGAGTGTTGTCTGTATGGCCCCGTCACCCTACTTTGGTTATTGCGACAGGCTGCTCCCGGCCAAGCTCTTCCCAAATGTCTGCGCGTATCGCCCCATTTACAGCTGCTGCTGAGTGGGGGTCGCGGTGGCGCGTATCAGGCCGGGGCCTTTGTTTTTAACATTTCCGACTTCCTTACCGACTTCATACCACTCGAAGGCATCTACTGGCTCAGCATGATGTCTTGCCAAGTCTTCTGCGCGCTCAGGTTCCAATCCCGTGTCTAACCATTCCCTGGCGGTGTCCGCAGTCAACACGACCGGCATACGATCATGGATGTCCACCATGCCCTGGTCGCTGGCGCTCGTGACGATTGCAAAGCCGTCGCCGTCATCCAGCTTTTCATCAGCTCCACCAGTGAAGCGGCCAACTGAGGCAAAGAACATAGGTTCATCTGTTTTTAGCTTGATGTAGTAAGGCTGCTTGCGTTTGGTATTAGTTGGGTCTTTTACCCACTCGTACCACCCGTCTGCGGGCACCAGGCAGCGCCCGCTCTTCCAAACGTTGGACCAGTATCGGCTGGTTACCGCAGTCTCTAATCGGGCATTGATTGCTGGAGGACGGTTGCCACTGCCTCTGGCCCAGGGCGGAGCGTAGCCCCAGGGCAAGGCGCTCATTCGTAACCCATCCTCATCCCAATGCAGAAGTTGAACCTGAGTGGTGGGGGCTACGTTGTACCGGCTCATAGGCTCTTCATCCGGCTCAAAAGCGAGCGTAGCTTGCCAGTTCAGCTTCTCGAGATAGCGTACCTGCTATTAGTACTGAGTGAATCGTACGCACATTCCTGTTCCCGCCTATCTGTAATTCACACTTTTCTTTGACCCGGTGCATTCAATTTCGTTTACTGTATATATGAACAGTATTTTTCGGAGTGACTGGTATGAACATGGTTCTCATTCTGGGTCCCGTGGGCAGCTCGAGTATTGAGCTGCCCTTTTTTTCCTCTCGGGTCTCTGCGGGCTTCCCGTCGCCGGCGCAGGATCACATGGAGCAGACGCTGTCCCTTGATGAGTTGCTTGATATAGATGCGCCGCACACCTATCTCGTGCGCGCAGAAGGCGACAGCATGATCGGGGCGGGTATTCTGGATGGGGATGTGCTGGTGGTGAGCAGAGCGTTGACTGGCCGGAATGGTGATGTGGTTATTGCCGCCATCAACGGAGAAACTTTTGTTAAACGGCTGATCTTGCGCGGAGAGGAACTGGTGCTGCAGTCTGAAAACCCCAAGTACCCACCGCGCTATGTGCTCGAGGGCGATGACCTGCTGATCTGGGGCGTCGTTACAGACAGTATCCGCAGGCACCGCAGCCATGGCTGATGCTGTTTTTGCGTTGATCGACTGCAACTCCTTCTACGCCTCGTGCGAAAGGGTATTCCGGCCGGACTTGAGTCGGGTGCCGATCGTCGTGCTCAGCAACAACGATGGCTGCGTCATTGCCAGAAGTGCTGACGCCAAGCCGTTTGTAAAGATGGGGGAGCCCTACCATCAAATACGCGGGACGCTCCAGCGCAATGGTGTGCTGGCATTTAGCTCGAATTACGCGCTTTATGGGGATATCAGCGAACGAGTAATGACCATTATAGAAAGCTTGGTTCCTGCTCTTGAGGTGTATTCGATCGATGAAGCGTTTGCGGATATGACCGGGATAGCAGACCGCGAGCAGCTCGGCCGACGGATTCGCGCACAGGTGCTCAAATTAGCGGGCATGCCCACCTGCGTGGGAATTGCTCAGACCAAAACACTCGCCAAGCTTGCCAACCACGCCGCAAAACGTTGGCAGAAGCATTACGGTGGCGTGATGGATATTTGCGACCCAGAACGAAGAGACAAAGTATTGAGAGCTTTGCCGGTCGACGAGGTCTGGGGAGTAGGTAGACGAGTGAACGAGCATCTCACGGCGATGGGCATAAAAACCGCGTGGGACCTGGCTCAAGCTGACCCGTGGACCTTGCGCAAGAAGTTCTCGGTTGTCGTTGAAAAAACGGCCCGCGAACTCAGGGGTATACCCTGTCTGGCTTTGGAAGAGACAGCACCGCCGAAACAGGAGATTTGTAGTAGCCGCGCGTTCGGTGAGCGCTTATATGAAATTGAGCCGATCAGAGAGGCTGTCGCCACTTATGCAACCCGAGCCTGCGAGAAGCTGCGAGCGCAGGGCTCGCTATGCAAGAAGGTTCGAGTGGCGATTCGCACGGGCATGTTTAATCCGGATGAAGCCAAGTTTGCCAAAGGCATCCTATGCGAGCTGCCATACCCTTCAGACGATACCCGGTTGATCACCCGCGCCGCCCTACAGGGTTTAGAAGCTATATTCCGCCCGGGCCATGCCTACGCGAAAGCAGAAGTCATGCTGCTAGATCTTCGTCAGCAGGGTGAGTTCACAGACGATCTATTCGCCGAGGCACAATCCGCTGCGGCCGAAAGAGTCATGAGCGTACTGGATGAAATCAATGGACGCTGGGGAAGGGGCACCTTACGCCCCGCGCGAGTGCCAGTTGCACCCGGCTGGGGAATGAAACAGGAGCTCAAAAGCCCGAACTACACTACTAGGTGGGATCAGCTTTGGCGTGCGCGGTGTAAATGAGGGAGTTGAGCCAATGGCAACGATTTTATCGGTTCAAGCTTGAGCGTCGAGAGAGACTGGTTTCGGCCCAGAGCGTGTAAAAACGCCAGAACGGATTTCCGCCACGGTCTATAGCGAGCCTTTCGAGCTAAGAACCTGATCAAGCTTATGATCACTGCGAATGGCGCATGAGACAGTCCAGCAATGCCCTGGAGCCCTCTCAGAGGCAGCGTAGGCGAGTAAAGCCAGGGCTTTTACGCTGTCAGGGCCTCTAGCAAGCTGACGGTGCCTATGATTTTCATCACCCGTTTTAGGTTGTAGGCGAGCACATTCAGGCTCATCTCAGCACTCACCCCATTGAGCTTCCGCGTCAGGAAGTGTGACGCGCCCATCCATTGTTTGAGCGTCCCGAATGGATGTTCAACGGTTCGTTTTCGAACCTTCATCATCTCGGGTGCTCTGCTGAGCCGGTGCTGCATTTCTTCCAGCACTGCTTCGTGCTCCCAACGCCGAACTCGCCGCTGCTTGCTCGGCGTGCATTGCGACTTCAATGTGCAGCTTTGGCATTTCGAGCTCCAGTACCGATGCAGTTTCATGCCTTTCTCAACGCTGGAGAAACGCCAAATCAAAGTCTCGCCAGCCGGACAAGTGTATGCGTTTGCCGCCACGTCATAGATAAATGCGTCGTTGTTGAATCGCCCATCGGCTTTGGCTGCGGAGGTCATTGGCTTGGGTACATAGGCGACGATACCTGCGTCGTGACAAGCCAGGATTTCCTCGCTTTTGAAGTACCCCCGGTCAGCTACCACCGACAGCTTTTCTGCTCCCATCGCCTCGCGGGCTTGCTTGGCCATAGGGCTTAGCTGGTCGCGGTCGGACCCGACGTTGGTCACCTCGTGAGCGACAATTAAATGGTGCTTGGTGTCGACCGCTGTCTGCACGTTGTAGCCAACGATTCCTGTGCCGCGGGTCATCATGGAACGGGCGTCTGGATCGGTCAGTGATACCTGTTTGTCCGGTGATTCATTGAGCTGAACTTCGATTGATTGAAGCTGCTTCATTTGCACCTTCAACTTGGCGATTCTTTCTTCCAGGCGCACGACATTGGCGTCAGAGGCAGGACGATCCTGTTGATCGGCAGCATCGAGCGAAGTCAGGTACCGGCTAATACTCGCTTCTATTTCCTCCATCCGTCGCTTCAACTTGGCGCTGGTGAAATTGCGATCTCGGTTGTTGACCGCCTTGAATTTGCTGCCATCGATGGCGATCAGACTCTCGCCAAACAATCCCAATTGCTGGCACAGCAGAACGAACTGACGGCAGACGCCCCGGATGGCTTTACTGTTGTCCTTTCGAAAGTTGGCAATGGTCTTGAAATCAGGCATCAAACGACCGGTCAGCCACATCAACTCCACGTTGCGCTGTGCTTCCCGCTCAAGACGCCGGCTGGATTGAATCCGGTTGAGGTAACCGTAGATGTAGATCTTCAGCAGAGTCGAGGGGTGATAAGCAGGCCGACCAGTATCAGCGGGGATGGCACTTTCAAAACCCAGCTTCACTAGGTCGAGTTCGTCGACGAAGACATCGACCACTCGCACCGGATTGGTATCGTTGACGTAGTCGTCGAGGCTTTCGGGCAGTAAGGTGCTTTGGCCTCGATGCTCACCTTGAATGAAGCGCTTCATGAACGATCCTTGCGATGAAATCCCGAAAAATCATAGCAAGGGTTTGAGACAGCGTTTTTACACACTCTGGGCCAAAAGCGGTCATCGAATGCCTACAAAACTAGTGGCGATTCAGTATTTCGGCACGGCTAAGGTGGGTTCTACCCCGTTTCCACGGACGGTTATAAAACGGCTGTAAG
>TARA_R110002126_G_scaffold150368_1_pt1 | contig 20849 bp, 15 predicted proteins | sample TARA_R110002126 | Tara Oceans TARA_R110002126 (sample SAMEA4397536) | marine metagenome | biome: Polar Biome; feature: [DCM] deep chlorophyll maximum layer (ENVO:01000326); material: water (ENVO:00002006), including particulate matter (ENVO:01000060) such as... | depth 30 m
CTACCTCGCCCTCGGCAGCCTCTGCACACGCGGTCGCAATCGCCGAATCGTCCAGACCGATAATAGCTGACATACCGCCCACACCAGCCGGTACCGCTTGCTGCATATAGTTGCCACGCTTTTCTACCAGCCTGACGGCATCTGCCAAGCTTAATACACCGCCACAAACTAATGCAGAATACTCACCCAATGAGTGACCGGCAAAATAAGCAGGCATGCTGCCGCCTTGTTGCTGCCACAAACGCCACACTGCTACCGACGCAGTGAGCAAGGCGGGCTGGGTACGTTGAGTTTCATTTAAATCGGCTTCCGGACCATCAGCGACCAGCGCCAACAAGTCATAACCTAACGCCGCGGATACCTCGGCAAATGTTTGTTTGACGATATCGTGCTGAACCAGCTCACTGAGCATACCAACACTTTGTGAACCCTGTCCGGGGAATACGATTGCAAGTTTTTGAGTCATTTTATGTCCTGCTGTTTACATCAATGCAATAAATCAAGCCTAACTATACCTTGTGTACATTTAAAGGCAGCAACGGCCCTAGTAACGTACTAAAGCAGAGGCCCAGGCAAAACCGCCGCCAAATGCTTCTAATAACAAGGTCTGGCCGCGTTTTATCCGGCCGTCACGAATGGCTTCATCCAAAGCCGTCGGTACCGTTGCCGCAGAGGTATTGCCATAGCGGTCAAGGTTAATGACCACCTGATCCATCGACATATCCAGTTTACGGGCTACTGCAGAGATTATGCGTAAATTAGCCTGGTGTGGTACCAGCCAGTCTATTTCAGATTTATCCATATTGTTGGCACTGAGTGTTTGCTCAACCACCTGAGATAATTTGGTAACGGCCACTTTAAAGACGTCGTTACCTTTCATGCTGCCCCAGGAGTTATGCACTGAGCTTTCATCACCGCGAATTGGGTTATCAACGTACAATAATTCTGAATATTTACCATCGGCATGAATATGGGTTGATAAAATGCCTGGCTGCTCTGAGGCTTCAAGTAAGACCGCGCCTGCCGCATCACCGAACAGAATTACCATAGAACGGTCTTCCGGGCTGATTAACTGCGATAAGCAATCTGAGCCAATCACCATAATGCGCTTAGCAATACCGGTTTTAATATATTGATCAGCAACGCTTAAGCCATAACAAAAACCGGCACAGGCCGCGGCAATATCAAACGCCGGAATTGCCGGTATGGCTAGTTCACGCTGAATTTCACAGGCGGAACTGGGCAATGCCCGTGCACCACTGGTCGTGGCGCAGATAATCATATCGATACTGTCTTTATCTATGCCCGCGGCTTCAATTGCTTTTAAAGCGGCCTGAGCACCCATGGTTGCGACAGATTCGTCAGCGCCGATAATTCGCCGCTCTTTAATGCCCGTTCGCTCAATAATCCATTCATCGGTGGTTTCCACCATGGTTTCTAAATCGGAGTTGGTGCGAACCTGTGACGGGAAATAACTCCCGGTGCCAATAATGCGTGAGTACATGCGAACCTATGCTTTATCAATTAATACGTGTTCCAGCCGATCTTTAATTTTAGCAGGCACCTGGCGTTCAACCTCCAGCACCGCTTGTCGGATGGCACTTAAAAATGCGTCTTTTGTCGCATTTCCATGACTTTTCACTACAATTCCGCGCAATCCTATCAGACTTGCACCGTTATAGTGGTCGGGGTTCACCCCCTGATAAAGACTTTTTATAAAAGGTTTCAGCACCCAGCCGAAAAGTTGCGCACTCAGACGTTGGCGCATGGTGTTTTCAAATCGACGTAGAATCAGTTTGGCGACACCTTCGCAGGTTTTCAGTGCGACATTGCCGACAAAGCCGTCACAGACTATAACGTCGGCTTTACCCGAAAAAATATCGTCTCCTTCAATGTAACCAATATAATTGATGTCGTTGCAACTGGTTAATAGTTGAGAGGCGCGTTTAATTTGATCGGAGCCTTTAATTTCCTCTTCGCCCATATTCAGCAATGCCACTTTTGGAAAGCGAACACCCACCACTTCCTCAGCCATTACCGACCCCATCACGGCAAACTGGAACAGGGTATCAGCATCACAATTTACCGTCGCGCCTAAATCCAGCATATAAACCGGATTGCCTTTACAACTGGGCAAGCCACTGATTAACGCCGGCCGCTCCACGCCATTGAGCATTTTAAGCACATAATGCGCCATCGCAATCAGGGCACCGGTATTGCCAGCGCTGACACAAGCCTGCACTTCGCCCTGATCGACTAAATCAAGCGCTCTTCGCATGGAGGATTCGCGTTTATTACGCAGGGCAACAGAGGGCTTATCAGCCATACCAACATCGTTAGAACTGGCGACAAACGTTAGTTGCGGATGGGGAAAGCTTTGATGAAACGTAAATTGTTGCTGCAGTAACTCTACGTCACCACATAACACTAATTGTAACTGCGGGAATTCTGCAATCGCTGCCAGAACGGCAGGAACAGTAGCAAGGGGGCCATGGTCGCCCCCCATCATATCTAAAGCAAGTCTAATCTTAAGTGGCTGCACCAGGTGCATCCGGACTTACTTTACTTTACGGCCTTTGTAAAAACCATCGGCAGTAATGTGGTGACGACGGTGCGTTTCACCAGTAGTTGAGTCAACTGACAGCGTAGGGCCAGTTAACGCATCGTGTGAACGGCGCATGTCACGACGTGCACGAGATTTTTTATTTTGCTGAACAGCCATGGTATTTCTCCTAAATCACTTTTTTTTCAGTTCTTGCAGTATGGCAAAGGGGTTTGGTTTTTCTGGTTCTGGCCCTATGTCGCCGAAACTCATGGCCTCAGCACTGATATTACAGTCTGTTGCATCATGCATCGGAAACAGTGGTAATGCCAGAATAAGTTCATCCTCAACCAACTGCCGTAAATTTATTTCACCATGCTCGTTGCGAACGATTACGTCGTAACTCTCTGGGATTAAAGCCAGAGCAGCGTCATCATCGCCTTTTACCGGTGTGTAGATAAATTCGCTATCTAATGCCAGCATCATGGCTTCACCACAACGCTCGCAGTTTACAGTAACCTGACAATGTGCCTGTCCTTGCATTACAGCAAGGCCTTGCTCGTCGTTACCGCATTCAATTCTTACTGTTACTTCGCCTTGTTTTTCAACCAGGCTTTCAGTCAGTCGGGTTAAAGTTTGCAAAAGCACAATGCCGTCGAATATCGACCGTTTTTGTGCGGCTTTAACCGGGTCTAACGTAACAGGTATTTTTACTTTTTGCATAAGGCGCGCATCATATAGAACCCAACCCCTGCTGTCAAAGGGTTGCCGCAGTTTTTTATGCTTTTTATCATCAGCTGAAACAGAGGCTTTGAGATAAGGCATAGTGCTTGGCATAATAGCCGCTAAATTACCCTGTTATCGAGCGCCTGATGCCTTACCCAAACCTGCCTCCCCTCTATCTGGCTTCAACTTCAGCTTACCGGCGTCAACTGCTGGCAAAGCTGACACCGCATTTTCGCGCAATTAGCCCACAAGTAGATGAAGCAGCCTTGCCAGCAGAGCAGCCTGAGGCCTTAGTTAGCCGGCTGGCAGTAGCCAAAGCGCAGGCCGTTGCCGCTACATTGACCGACGGTCTGGTGATTGGCTCCGATCAGGTTGCCGTTTTTGACGGCCAGATTATCGGTAAACCCCACACCGTTGATAACGCTATTGCCCAGCTTAGCCAGTTTAGCGGCAACACGGTGACATTTTTAACCGGCCTGGCGCTTATCAATGTGGCCACGGCCAGCTGTCAACAGGTGGTTGAACCCTTTATTGTCGAATTTCGTGATTTAAGTCAGGCAGAAATCCTCGCTTACATCGACCGGGAAAAACCACTTGATTGTGCCGGCAGTTTTAAAAGTGAAGGCCTTGGTATCAGCTTGTTTCATGCGTTAAAAGGCGATGACCCTAACAGCCTGATTGGCTTACCGCTGATCAGGTTGCATGAGCTACTGCGCAATGAGGGGGTCAATCTGCTTACTGCCGGCACCTAAACTGCCGGCGATGAGTTGAAAAGTTCAGATGTGGGGTAACAGTGACGGTAAGTTATCAATAATAGCCTTTGGCTGAAACTGACGCAGAACCTCGGCACCGTGCACCCCATGCGTTACGCCTACCCGTGGCATATTAATCGCCTGCGCCATTTTCATATCATGACTGGTATCACCGACCATAATGGCGTTTTCCGGGGCAATATCCAATTGCTGGCTTATTTGCTGCAACATATCGGGATCGGGTTTTGACTGTGCCTCATCTGCGCAACGGCTGGTGACAAAATAATGCCCCAGGCCGGTTTCAGCAAACATCCGGTCTAAGCCTTTACGCGCTTTGCCGGTTGCCACAGCCAGCAGGATATTGCGCTCGGCCAGCGCTTTTAGCACTTGCTCGGCACCGGCAAATAACGGTGTCGGAGTCGTATCATGGATAATATAATGGTCGCGATAATGCTCAAACAACTGGCTGCGCTGCGATTGATTAGTATCAGGAAACAGCACCGCAAAAGCCGGATCCAAACTCAAACCAATAATTTGCTTTACGGCATGGCTGCTTGGTATCACTAAACCGGTTAAGCCTGCCGCGGCCTGCATTGACGATACAATACGGCCAACCGAGTCCATTACCGTGCCATCCCAGTCAAAAATAACTAATTTTACGTCTGCCATACTACTTTTATCCAACGACTTTTATCTGAATTACTTTCTGGTTAACTTTGTCAGTGCTTTATCCAACGGCGCATCCAGCGGCGCTTCAATCCGCATAGTTGTCTGGCTGTTCGGATGCATAAAACTCAGGCTCTTGGCATGCAGAAACAACCGGTTTAACCCCAGCTGCTGCATCTGACTACTAAACGCATTGTCGCCATACTTATCATCACAAGCGATAGGGTGTCCTTTACAGGCAGTATGCACCCGGATTTGGTGAGTACGGCCGGTAACAGGAAACGCCTCAACCAGAGTCCCCTCCTGATAACGCTGTAAAATACGAAAGCGCGTTTCTGAGGGCTTGCCGTTTATCTCATCAACTTTTACCACCCGCTCACCCGATTGCAGGGTATTTTTACGAAGTGGCTCGGTCACTTTACGTACTTTATTATCCCAGTCGCCACTGACCAGTGCCCAGTATTTTTTCTCTACTGTTTTATCCCGCAACTGCGCATGCAAATGGGTTAGCACTGAACGTTTTTTGGCAATTAGCAGACAACCTGAAGTATCACGGTCCAGCCGATGAACTAATTCCAGCATTTTTGCTTGTGGCCGCAGCGCCCGCATGGCTTCAATTACACCGAATTGCAAACCGCTACCACCGTGCACTGCCATTCCTGATGGTTTATTAAGAACAATAAGGTCATTGTCTTCAAACAGAATATGACTTTCCAGTTCACTGACCAGACTCAGTTTAACCGACACCCTGTCAGGTTCAGCAGCAACCGTTAGCGGTGGCACTCTGACGATGTCAGCCTGCTGCAGCTTGTATTCAGGTTTGACCCGCTTTTTATTAACTCGTACCTCGCCTTTCCGCAAAACACGGTAAATAACACTTTTCGGCACACCTCTGAGGCGTGCCAGTAAAAAATTGTCTATTCGCTGACCGATAAAATCATCTTCGATTTCAATCATTTGTATCGGTAATTTGATTTCATCCGTCATGAGCTGTAAATACTCTGCTAAAATTACTTTTAAGTTGCTATCCGATGCATATTAGTGGGATAATCACCCGGCTAATTATGCCAAAACGAGGCAATTAGGGCGCTCTACGTGACATAAGAGAAACTGTGCGGCACCGTCAGGGGAAGTGATCATACCGAAATCGTGGTGAAAACCAACGTTTTTTATAGCCCCGGCGTTTAAATAACGCCATTTGCCTGAGGTAATGTTGCGTAATCTGTTACCAACAACGGCAAAACACAAGTTCCAGTAACGTGAGCAACAAAAATAATTTGCTATAACGCAACGCCGAACGGCGGTGTGTTTCAGATTCAAACGAAAACAGATAACTATACTGTAAATAGTGACAATTTGGTTCCCTCAGGTATCCCAGTCGGGAGATTGCATTATTCGATGCCTGATAACATCTGAACACCCAGGTGCCCAGTAAGGTTGCGTTGTGGCTGCATAACAGAGTCACCCAACAATGAAAAGAATGCTAATTAATGCGACGCAGGAAGAAGAAATCCGCGTTGCGCTGGTCGATGGCCAGAAACTGTATGACCTGGATATTGAAAGCCCGGGCCATGAACAAAAAAAAGCCAATATATATAAAGGTAAAATAACCCGGGTTGAACCCAGCCTTGAAGCCGCATTTGTAGACTACGGCGCTGATCGCCATGGTTTTTTGCCACTGAAAGAAATTTCCCGCGAATACTTCCCTAAAGGTTACAGCTTTGACGGCCGCCCCAATATTAAAGAGGTGGTGAAAGAAGGCCAGGAAGTTATTATTCAGATTGATAAAGAAGAACGTGGCCAGAAAGGCGCTGCGTTAACCACCTTTATTAGTCTGGCTGGTTCTTATCTGGTGTTAATGCCAAACAACCCACGCGCCGGCGGCATTTCGCGGCGTATTGAAGGTGATGAGCGGCAGGAATTAAAAGATTCGTTGGGTCAGCTGGACATGCCAGACGGCATGGGTTTGATTGTACGCACCGCAGGTGTAGGTAAATCATACGAAGAGCTGGATTACGATTTAAAAGCCCTGCTAAAACACTGGTCGGCTATTACCGACGAGGCGGCAAAGCGCCCTTCTCCGTTTTTAATTCATCAGGAAAGTAATGTGGTATTTCGCGCCATTCGCGATTACCTGCGTCGCGATGTCGGCGAGATACTGATCGACAACGCTAAAATATTCGAAGAAGCTAAAGTTTATATTCAGCAATTCCGGCCTGATTTTGCCCACCGGGTAAAAATGTATGACGGCGAAGTACCGCTGTTTATGCACTATCAGATTGAAACCCAGATCGAAACCGCCTTCCGCCGTGAAGTACGGTTACCATCAGGTGGCTCTATTGTAATCGACGGTACTGAAGCCCTTACTGCTATTGATATTAACTCGTCTAAGGCAACGAAAGGCGGCGATATTGAAGAAACGGCTTTTAATACTAACTTAGAAGCAGCAGACGAAATTGCCCGCCAGTTACGCCTGCGTGACCTTGGTGGTTTAATTGTTATCGACTTTATTGATATGACGCCGGTACGGCATCAGCGTGAAGTTGAAAACCGGTTAAAAGATGCCGTAAAACATGACCGCGCCCGGGTTCAGATTGGCCGTATCTCACGCTTCGGCTTACTGGAGATGTCGCGTCAGCGCTTGCGTCCGTCACTGGGTGAATCTGCCGGACATGTTTGTCCACGTTGTCATGGCCGTGGCACTATCCGTGGTACCGAAAGCTCTGCCTTGTCCATTCTGCGTTTGATTGAAGAAGAAGCAATTAAAGATAACACCAGCCAGATCCATGCGCAGGTGCCTATCTCTGTTGCCACCTATTTAATGAACGAAAAGCGTGAATCAGTGCGTCGTATTGAAAAACGTAATGGTATTCAGATTTTCATTATTCCTAATGAGCATCTGGAAACGCCAAACTATGAAGTATCGCGGATCCGGATTGATGAAGAGCTGGATGACGTAAGCTACAACATGGTTAAAGCACCTGAAGTGATTAGCAAGCCTTATCAGCCAAGTGTTGAAGTCATTAAAGAAAAACCCGCTGTATCAGCCATTAATATTGCCCAGTCTGCGCCTGCGCGCACGGCTCCGGCAGCTGCAGCCCCTGTAGCTGGAACGCAACCAGACTTATTCAGTAAAGTAAGTAAGTGGTTCAAAGCGCTGCTTACCGGTAGCGAGCCAGATACTACACATAGTAAAACCGCCAGCAAACAGCATACTGCGCAAAAAGTTGACGGCAAAACCAGCCGTGACGGTAGTCGTAACAACCGCGATGGCGCTCGGGACAGCAACCGTTCAGAGGGTAAAAACGATAATAACCGCCGTCGCAACAGTAAACGCCGCCGGCCGGATCAAGCTGATCGTAATGTTGCTGAGCGTGCCGTTGAAAAAGATGAGTCGACAGAAAGCAGCACGGCTGCCCTGGCTACCAGGCCGGAACGTGCACCACGTCAGGCTCAGGACCGCAACCGTCAGGAAAACCGTAAGCCACAAGCTGAGCGGCCAGCTGACGTTGTCACAACAGAGCAGGACGAGCCGAAAGAACGCAGCGTTGCAGCTGAGCGCCGCCAACGTCGTAACATGCGTAAATCTGTCCGCCTGACACAACCCGCTGATAGCGCAACCATAGCTCCGGCAACCGCACCTGTGCAAGATACTGCAGCGTCAGAGCATACAGCACCAGCGGCAGTCACTGACGTTAGCCACGCTAGCGCTGAAACCGTGAAAACGGTAGACCCTGCTGCTCAAACCACAACGGTTTCAGAAAGTGTTGAAACCCCGGTTGCAGCAGAACCGGCAGCGCCAGTATCGGAAGCAACGGCCACAGAAGTCAGTAGTTCAACAGAGCAGGACGACACTGAAGCAACAGAACCCCGCAGCCGTAATCGTCGATCACCACGGCATCTTCGGGCCGCCGGCCAGAAGCGCAAAAAAGACCAGCAAGAGCTGACAGCAGGCACCGACGCCGTCGTCGACGAAAGTCAGTCGACAGTGGTAACTGAGCCAGCCGTTGAGACCACTGTTGAAACTGCAGTTGAAACCAACGTTGCGACCAACGCTGAACCCACAGTGGACGTTGCAGCAGAACCGGCAAAAACAGCAGACAAAGCTCAAGCTGTTACCGAAGCTGAACAGGCAACTGACGTTAAAGCCACTTCAGAAAAAGCCGGGCCAGCAGTTGAAGCTGCCGACAGCAAGCCAAAAACCAGCACTAAAGCACGGGCTAAACCAGCCCGGCCCCGTGCTAAACGCAAAACTGCTGAAGCTGCAACCACTGAAGCAGCCGATGCTGTAGTGGCAAAACCGGCGGCGAAAGCTGAAACAGCGGTAGCAAAAAAAGCACAAAGTAGTGCGCCTGAGCAATCTGAGCTGAATCTGGCACCAGCAGATACCGGGACCACGCCTGTAAAAGCTGAACAACCTGCTCAACCTAAAGCCGCGCCGAAAGCCGCAGCAAGCAAAGCTGCACCCGCAGCAAAAGCAGGTAGTCGTTTTGGCAATATGGTAGTGGCCGATATGGCTAAGCCAGTGGCAGAAGCTGGTAGCGATAAGGTTGCCGCACCGGCCAAAGCAGCCAGTGCTGCTGAGCGCCCGACTGTTAGTAGTTCCAGCCGTCCGGCAGGATCTGCTTTTGCCAGGCAGGCTGCCAGTGCACCAATGACTAAACCAGAAAAAGCAGAATAAAAAAAGCCCCCGCTAGCGGGGGCTTTTTAAGATTGTGTACTAAAAAGCCAGCTTAACAGCTGGTTTTTTTATGGCTAGAAATCGTACTTGGCACTAAATTGCAGACGGTGCATATCGCCATCCAGACCCGACTCCACTTCACGGTTAGCAAACTTATATTCAACACCAAACATTAACTTTTTCGCGGCTTGAAAAAGCAGGTTTGTGGTCCAGCTACTGGTCGTTTTGGTCGCACTGACTCCAGTTAATACCGTGTCGTTATCGACACTTAACATGGAGTACACCAAATTACTACGCCACTGACTATTCCAGTTATGCCGGTATGCCACCGAAAACGCCGTAGAATCGATAGTATCAAGTTCATTGGTCGCATCTAATACTGCGCCGTTAACTGCATTTAAACCAATATAGCGCCCCAAACCAGAGCCCGTGGTCGCACTCAACCGGATATCGTTGTTATTGGCCAGCATGATTTTTGCGGTAGCGCTTAACCCAAACGCGGAGGTAGTGGTATCAATAGTTGCAGTTTCATAGGCCAGTTGCCGCACCAGTGCAGACACCGACCAGGTACCCCAACCTGTCTTCTGACCGTATTTAAATACCAAATCAGGAGTGGCATTGTCATCCGTGACGATGCGTCCACCGCCGCCAAAAGGCGTGATGGTGGTTTCGGGGTTTTCAATGGCAACCTGAAAGTTACCGCTGGTGTAGCGAATTTGCGCCTGACGGGCAAATGGCATGGCATCGGTGTTACCAATAAAGTCCAGCGTGTCTGGCAACGCATTCAGGTCCATAAATGTCGACCACGCCTGGCCAAACAGCCAACCATCATAAGTAATAAATGCCTGACGTAGCCGTGGCGAGTAACTGTTAGTTATGCGTTCATCACCGCCGGCGGTTACCATAAAATCCAGTTCGATATGACCACCAATGGTTTTGCCATTTTCCAGCTTGGTACTGGTTTTAAAGAAAAAACGTGACTGACGGGCATGAAAGTCAAATGTACCACCTTCATCTGCCCCACCGACGGGTGTCAGACTGGGAATATAGAAATCACGACCAATGCCTGTCGCAATCTGGCCATCTGAGCTATCGGTATACATGGCGTCCAGTTTTACGTAGCCACCAAAAGTAACATCAGTGTCACCAATATTAAAACCGTTAGCCTGGGCGGCTGTGGCAGTTAACGCCATTGCTATTGCGCCCGCCAGGGTATTTAGCGTCTTACTCTGTCTCATCTGAAGTTCTCCATCTTTATTATTGTAATAACATCTGGTCTGCTTTTTTAAAAAATGTACGATCAGCTATAGTGGTTACAACATGATTGAGGACAACTTTGGTCGACAGACTTTAACTTCGCAATTAGCCTTTAGTCGCAGTTAGCGCTATCGTGCAGGCTTGGCTAGACTATGGTCTAATTTCAATTTAAGCCTTAATTCGATAGAAAGTAACCAGACTAATTTTTAATAATAAATACTGATCCACAGGGGAAACTATGTCACATCCAAGCCTTTATCCGGTAACAGCAAAGGCCAAAGCCAAAACACTTATAACAGATGATGTTTATCAGCAAATGTATCGTCAGTCTGTTGAACAGCCGGAACAATTCTGGGCTGAACAAGGTAAACGTCTCGATTGGATTACTCCCTACAGCAAAATTAAAGACACCAGCTTTGAGCTGGGTAAAGTTCACGTAAACTGGTATAGCGATGGCACACTTAACGCCAGCTACAACTGTCTTGACCGCCATCTGGCCAAACGCGCTGACCAGGTTGCTTTTTTCTGGGAGGGCGATGAACCTGGCGTACAAAAAACCGTGACCTATCAACAGCTATATGATCAGGTATGTCAGCTGGCTAACGGTATGAAATCGTTGGGTATCAAAAAAGGTGATCGGGTCACCATTTATCTGCCGATGATCCCTGAAGCCGCGGTTGCTTTGCTGGCGTGCGCCCGGATTGGTGCAGTGCATTCAGTGGTGTTCGCCGGCTTCTCACCTGATGCTCTGGGTAATAGGATTGTCGATTGTGATTCAAAACTGGTCATCACCTCAGATCAGGCACTTCGGGGTAACAGAGCTACCCATTTAAAAGATAATACCGATGCTGCGCTGGGCCATCTGGGAGAAAACAGCCCGGTAAAAAATGTCATCGTGGTAAAACATGTTGGTAAAAACATTGATTTTCATCCGGACCGCGACGTTTGGTACCATGAACTGGTAAACAAGCAGAGCACTGATTGCCCGCCGGAGCCAATGAATGCCGAAGACCCGTTGTTTATTCTGTATACCTCTGGTTCTACCGGTAAACCAAAGGGCGTATTACATACCACCGGCGGTTATCTGGTCTATGCCGCGATGACCCACCAATATGTGTTTGATTATCAGGATGGAGACATTTATTGGTGCGCGGCAGACGTCGGCTGGGTAACCGGTCACAGCTATATTATTTATGGCCCGCTGGCCAATGGTGCCAGCAGTGTGATGTTCGAAGGAGTACCAACCTACCCCAGCGTCAAACGCATTGCGCAGATTGTTGATAAGTATCAGGTCAATATTCTGTATACCGCACCAACTGCCATCCGGGCTCTGATGGCCCATGGCGATGCGCCGGTTGAGGGCGCCAGCCTGAGCTCACTACAAACCCTGGGTAGCGTTGGCGAGCCAATTAACCCGGAAGCATGGAATTGGTATTACGAAAAAATCGGGAGTAGTCAATGCCCTATAGTCGATACCTGGTGGCAAACTGAGACCGGCGGTATTTTAATTACCCCCCTGCCGGGCGCTACCGCATTAAAACCCGGCTCTGCAACCCGGCCATTTTTCGGTGTTAAACCGGCTATTGTTGACAATGAGGGTAAGCAACTGGATGGGGTAGCCGAGGGCAATCTGGTTATCCTCGACAGCTGGCCGGGACAAATGCGTACCTTGTATGGTGATCATGAACGCTTTGAGCAAACCTACTTCAGTACCTATTCCGGCTTATATTTTACCGGTGATGGTGCAAAACGCGATGAGGATGGATATTACTGGCTAACGGGCCGGGTAGATGATGTGCTGAATATTTCCGGCCACCGGTTGGGCACGGCAGAGATAGAGAGTTGTCTGGTCGCACATGACGCTATTGCCGAAGCTGCTGTAGTCGGCTACCCACACGACATCAAAGGCCAGGGTATTTATGTCTATGTGACGCCACGGATTGGGGTTGAGCCCAGTGAGGAACTGACTAAAGCCATCCGGGCCTGGGTACGGGAAGAGATTTCCCCTATCGCCTCGCCGGATCTGGTGCAATGGGCGCCAGCCGGTTTACCGAAAACCCGCTCTGGCAAAATTATGCGGCGTATTTTACGTAAAATTGCAGCTAATGAGCACGACCAACTGGGCGATATTTCTACCCTGGCTGATCCGTCAGTAGTTGAAATTTTAGTAAATAACCGTTTAAATCGTAAGTAAGGCAAAAACGGCGTACACTGACGTCGTTTCCAGTTGCAGCAAAAAAGGCCGCTATTGCGGCCTTTATAATAATTACAATCCTGGACCTTACCGGAGAATACTTATGGCAAAGCTTATCGTTGCTGACGACCATCCTCTGTTTCGTAACGCACTGATTAATGCAATTAGCGGTACCTTTGTCACCAAAGCGACCATTGAAACAGACAGTTTCGATACCACCTGCACAGCACTGGAGCAGCACCCCGATACAGACTTGTTATTACTGGATTTACATATGCCGGGTAACTGCGGTTTTCTTGGGTTAATTCAGCTGCGTAAAAACTACCCCAGCCTGCCCATCGTGGTCATTTCTGCCAGTGAAGATTTAGACGTTATTCGCCGGGTCATTGCCTTTGGTGCCTCGGCTTATATTCCAAAGTCGGCCAACCCTATCGATATCAGCAATGCGCTGAATGCGGTATTAGCCGGTGAATTATGGGTACCTGCTAATTTGCAACACGCCGTTTTTCAACAACAAAACGCCGGCGAAGATTTAGATTTAGCGGCAAAAGTTGCGCAGCTCACCCACCAGCAATATAAAGTGTTGTACTACTTAACAGAAGGGTGGCTCAACAAACAAATTGCCTATGATTTACATATCTCAGAGGCTACCGTCAAAGCTCATATTACCGCAATTTTCCGTAAACTCGGCTGTACCAACCGGACACAAGTGGTCATACAGGCGCAACGTCTGACATTGGAACCCCCGGTAGATCGGGCCATGGCACAACAGCACTGACCAACAGTGCCCATTACATTTAATGCCTGGCCGGCTTGCTAAGATAACTGTTGGCTACGCTTTAACATTTTAAAATGATTCAGACTGGCCCGCAGTGCACCGGGTTTAATGGGTTTAGCCAGATACATTAAGCCGACGGCTTTAGCCTTTGCAGCCAGATCTGCCTGAGGTGAGGCCGATACCAGAATACCGCCAACACTACCCCAGTGCGCCTGAATTTGCTGATATAAATCCAGGCCGTTACTGTGCTGTCCCAACTGATAATCAATTAACATCACATCTGGTGCCGGCGCCGTCCGGGCGTACTCCAGCAGCTCTGTTTCGTCATAAAAGCACATAACATCTGCAATTTGCCATTGCTCTAACAATACCTTAAGTGCCGCCAGGTTTGCCGCATCATCATCAATGCAAACCACCGTTAAACCCGGCAGTGGCCGTTGATTATGTTGCGCAGGTAAGGGCAAAGCCAGACGGCTCTTATCATGTGCTAACGGCAGACTGATACTGAATAGTGTGCCTTTGCCAGGCCAGGAACGTACGTTAAGCTGATGGCCAAGTAACTTTGCCATCCGGTGCACCACACCAAGACCCAGACCCACCCCCTGCTGGCCTTTGGCCGTGGCGTCTATCCGGTAAAAATCTTCAAAAATCCGTTCTAAATCGTGCGCCGCAATCCCAGGCCCGGTATCCCACACCTGAACAATCAGCTGCTCATCACGCTTCCGACAACCAAGCAAAATCCGCCCTTTCAGGGTGTATTTGATCGCATTAGACAGCATGTTCTGTAATATTCTGCGTAAATACATCGGGTCGGTCTGAATAGCATAAGCTGCCATTCGAACCGTTAACCGCAAGCCTTTTTGGCTAGCCACCAAACTGTACTCATCCGCAAGTTGTGATAACAGCTCTTGCAACGCAACGGTTTGCACGTCGGGCTTTAGCTTGCCATCATCCAGCTTAGCAATTTCAAGTAAGGTTGAAATGAGCTCTTCCGATGCTTTCAGAGAGTTATCTAACTGGCCAAGAATCGCTTTTTGCTGCACTTTCTCCTGTACGCCATTTAACGCCGCGGTAAACAGCCTGGCAGCGTTTAGCGGTTGTAAAATATCATGGCTGGCTAATGCCAGAAACCGGGTTTTAGACGCGTTGGCGGCCTCGGCTTCAGCTTTGGCTTGCAATAATTGTTGCTCTGTTTCACGCCGCCGCCCGACTTCTCCCAACAGTTCATGGTTTATATCTGAAATGGTCTGAGTGCGCTCCTGCACCCGATCCTCCAAATGCTGTTTGGCCTCGGCCAGAGCCTGCACCGCTTTAACATGCTCTGAAATATCCGTAAAGCTGGTAACAAAACCGCCACCTGGAATGGGATTGCCCCGCATCTCAATCACTCTGCCGTCAGGCCTGACCCGCTGGAAGACATGGGCAGTCCCTTTTTCCATATGAGCAATACGCTTTTCGACATGCTCTTCTGCTTCGCCCGGCCCACATAAACCACGTTCTGCATTTAGCCGCACAATATCGGCTACCGGCCGGCCAACCCGCACCATCCCCTCAGGGTAGTTAAACATTTCAAGATAGGCTTTATTCCAGGCAACCAGTTTTAACTCGCGGTCAACCACACTCACCCCCTGGCTTAAATGCTCCAGGGTTGAGAACAATATTTTACGTGAAAACTGAATGGCCTGAGTGGTATCGTCGAACAACGTTACAACATCCTCGAAACCGAGTTGCCGCCCCTCCAGTACCGCATTGACCATGGCAGACGCCGATGAGGCCCCGATAACACCCGCCAACTCACGCTCGACATGCTCGACTAAACCAACACTGGGTAAATCGTCCAGCTGTAAGCTAAGGTTTTGCTTGCGGCCAAATTCCAGTAAACATTCGGTGGCCCGGGCTGCACCGACAAAGCGTTCCAGTAATATTTTTAAATCAGCATTACGGATACGGATACGCCGGGCCGGTGTATCCTGATGATCAATAGGTAAATTTGGTTTAACAAAGGCAACCGCCTGCAGCCGGTCCTGTAAATTGACGGTGGTCACTAACGAGACCGCTGCATACGCCACAATATTAAAGCCCAGAGACAGCAACACACCATGGCTTAACGTATCGAGGTTAATACCAAACATTGCGGTAGGTGACAGCCATGCCAGACCGAACAAACCCTGCTGCATAATGTCACTGTTAATTACGCCGGCATTGACCAGCTGCGGCAACATCAGGGTGTAGAACCAGAGTACAAGCCCGAGACTCAGACCGGCATATACACCCCAGGCATTACCCCTGCGCCAATACAAACCACCCAGTACTGCCGGTGCCAGCTGGATAGCCAGCGCAAACGCCAGCAAACCAGTTTCAGCCAGTTCATAATTTCGGGAAAACACTAGGTAGTATAAATATGACAGGCCCATAACCAGTAAAATCATTGCCCGGCGTACAAATAGGATCAGTGTGCTGTAATCCTGCGGCATGCCCTTACGCCGCTGATTGTTTAACAAGCTTGGCATCACCACGTCGTTACTGATCATGGTACTCAGCGCTAATGTTGCGATGATGATCATTGAGGTGGCGGCCGAGAAACCGCCAATAAATACCATGGCACTTAAGCTGTTCCAGCCTGATTGCGCCGGGATCAACAGCACAAAACTATCGGCCTGCGATAACATCGTCGGGAACAACTGCATACCTGCCACGGCAATCGGCACCACCACCAGTGTCACCAGCAATAAATAGCCGGAAAACCAGCGCCGGGCATGCCGTAAATGATGATGCGAGACATTTTCAACAAAGGCTACGTGGAACTGGCGCGGCAGTAAAAACACCGCCGCCATGGCCAGTATGGTTTTGGTAAAAAACTCTATCAGCCCTGAGGTACGAAACTGCGCCTGTTGTTTACTGGCGTGAGCGGCAAAGCTTTGCAGTACATGCTGATCTTTATCCAGAATAAAAACATAGACGGCGATGGCCAGGGTTAACAATGCAAACAGCTTAACCACTGACTCAAAGGCGATGGCGACCATCACCCCACGGTTCTGCTCAGTTAAGTGCAACTTTCGGGTACCAAACAAAATCGCAAAAAATGCCATGGCAATGGCGCTTAGCAGCGCGCTATCCTGATACCAATGTGCGGCATTATCTGAAAAATCACCGCCCAGCAGTACCTGATAAGAACTGGCAACGGCTTTAAGCTGCAGCGAAATATAAGGTACAACCACAATCAAACAGATAATGGCTGCCAACATTGCAATATTTTTACGTTTGCCATAGCGGGCAGCAATGAAGTCAGCGACAGAGGTCACGTTTTGCTTTTTAGACACATACAACAATTTAAACAGAAAGGGCTGCGCAAAAATAAACAGTAATACCGGCCCCAGATAAATAGGAATGTAGTCCCAGCCACGGGTTATAGCGGTGCCGACCGCACCGTAGTATGTCCATGAAGTACAATATACCGCCAGAGCCAGACTATATATTAACCCCCCATACTTTCGTATAAGCCGGTCATCAGCATGGCGCTCACCCCAGTTAGCAATCCAGAACAAGCCACCTACATACAACAGTGCCAATAAGGCGACAGTCCATGCCGTCACAGTATTCTCCTCAGAATTCAGTCTCGCTACTTTGGGCCGCAAGCACCCTTGCTGTCAATCTCTGGCTGCGCGGCTTCGACTAAAGTCGGGCTGGCGCAGTAGTTAAGTGCTGCTAGATTAACAAGGCTCGATAAAAATAACTAAAGGAGAAATATGATGGCGGACCATACAAGTAACGCTAAGGCATACTGGCAGGCGAATCTTCGTCTGATCATTATTAGCCTGGCAATATGGGCGTTGGTGTCCTACGGCTTTGGCATATTGCTGCGGCCAATGTTAGCTGGCATTCCGGTGGGTGGCACAGACCTGGGTTTCTGGTTTGCGCAGCAAGGTTCTATTTTAACCTTTATCGCTTTGATCTTCTTCTATGCCTGGAGAATGAACAAGCTCGATAAAGAATTCGGCGTGGACGAGGAGTAAGCAGGATGAGTCAATTTGCAATAAACCTGATATTTGTCGGCGGCTCCTTCGCCCTCTATATCGCAATCGCAATCTGGGCCCGTGCCGGCACCACAAAAGAGTTTTATGTGGCTGGCGGCGGGGTAAACCCGGTAATGAATGGTATGGCTACCGCCGCAGACTGGATGTCAGCGGCGTCATTTATTTCAATGGCCGGCTTAATAGCCGCAGGTGGTTACGCTAATTCAACGTTTTTAATGGGCTGGACCGGTGGTTATGTGCTGCTGGCCATGCTGCTGGCACCCTACTTACGTAAGTTCGGTAAGTTTACGGTACCAGACTTTATTGGTGACCGCTTTTACAGCACGGGTGCAAGACTCGTTGCTGTTGCCTGTTTAATTATTGCTTCAGTTACCTATGTTATCGGCCAGATGACCGGTGCTGGTGTTGCCTTCTCGCGCTTTTTAGAAGTCAGCAGCGACATGGGCCTGATTATTGCGGCCGTTATCGTGTTTTTATACGCGGTTATGGGTGGGATGAAAGGTATTACTTATACTCAGGTCGCGCAATATGTTGTGCTGATTATCGCCTACACCATTCCGGCAGTGTTTATTTCATTGCAGCTTACCGATAACTTCCTGCCCCCACTGGGCTTGTTCTCTGAACATACTGAGTCTGGCATGCCGTTGCTGGCCAAACTGGATGAAGTGGTCCGTGAACTGGGATTCCGTGATTACACCGCAGATGTCGACAACAAACTGAACATGGTATTGTTTACGCTGTCGCTGATGATCGGTACTGCAGGTCTGCCACACGTTATTATTCGCTTCTTCACGGTACCTAAAGTTGCCGATGCCCGCTGGTCAGCTGGTTGGGCTCTGGTATTTATCGCACTGTTGTATTTAACCGCCCCTGCCGTTGCGTCAATGGCACGTTTAAACCTGATGAACACCATTTATCCTGCCGGCCCCACTGCTGATTCTATTCAGTACGCAGAACGGCCAGACTGGATGAAAACCTGGGAAACTACCGGCTTAATCAAGTTTGACGATAAAAATGGTGATGGTCGTATTCAGGTATACAGCGACACTCCTGCCTTTGCCGCAACAGCAACTGAACGTGGCTGGAATGGCAATGAGCTGGTGGTGAATAACGACATTCTGGTGCTGGCTAACCCTGAAATAGCAAATTTACCAGGCTGGGTTATCGGCTTAATTGCTGCCGGTGGTTTAGCCGCGGCATTGTCAACCGCTGCAGGTTTATTACTGGCCATCTCGTCAGCAATCAGCCACGACTTAATAAAAGGATCTATTAAGCCGGATATCAGCGAAAAAGGCGAGCTGATGGCGGCGCGGATCTCAATGGGGGTTGCCATAGTCGTGGCTACCTGGTTAGGTATGAATCCACCCGGCTTCGCGGCACAAACGGTGGCTCTGGCGTTTGGTATCGCTGCAGCGTCTATTTTCCCGGCGCTGATGATGGGTATATTCTCCAAGCGGGTCAATAATGTCGGTGCTATTGCCGGTATGCTGGCGGGTTTAATCTCGACCTGTGTTTATATCTTCCTGTACCTTGGTTGGTTCTTTATTCCAGGCACCGCGACCTTTGAGAATATCCCTCAGAACTGGTTGTTTGGTGGCACGGGCTACGGTATTTCACCACTGTCATTTGGTGCAGTTGGCGCGATGATTAACTTTGCGGTAGCCTTTGCCGTATCGTCTGTCACCACACCACCACCTGCGCGGATCCAGGAACTGGTAGAAAGCGTTCGCTTCCCACGCGGTGCGGGTCAGGCCGTAGACCACTAAACTAACACTACGTTATAGTGTTACTGACACGATGTTGAACTGGTAGCGGGCTTTCAACTGAAAGCCCGCTTTTTTAACGCAAAGCAATAAGCAGGAAAACCCTATGTTGTGGGAATTAATTGCAACGATAGTTGCCGGTTTAGGTGCTGCAGGCATTGCCCTGGCGATTCGTTTTATCAGTAGAAAAAAAGCGCCGCGCTGGCTGATCCCTGCCTTTGCCGGGCTGGGTATGTTAGGTTTTCAGATACAAAGTGAGTACAGTTGGTATCAACATCAGTCCGGGTTACTGCCTGAAGGCGTAGTGGTAGTAAGAACTGTACAGCAACAGGCTGTATGGCGGCCGTGGAGTTACCTTTACCCGCAAACTCTGCGTTTTATCGCTGCAGATATTGCCAACGCCGCGCCGAACCAACGTAATAATGCAGTCTGGCTGGTCGATTTATACTTCTTTGAACGCCGGCTTGCGGCAAAAAAAGTACCACAGGTCGTACATTGTCAGCAGCAAGCGAGGACTGATTTTACCGCAAAACTGACCATTCCGGCCCCGGGCGAAGCCTTAAATGCGGCCTGGCATAAGCTGGATAACAATGACCCGTTACTGTTGGCGTTATGTCAACGTCAGGCAGTGTAACGTAACTCCTGGATGCACTGAGCCCTTATGGAAATCGCTGAAGTCACAACTTTTTTAGCTGCAACAACACCCTTCGACCAGCTCGATTCGGCTCAGTTGGCCCGCCTGGCCGATAACATCAGTGTTTACTATTGTCAGCAGGGCGAAACAGTACAAGTCAGCCCGGAGCGGCTGATGATAGTGCGAACCGGTATTTTTGCGCTTTACAGCGATCAGCAAACGCTGCTGAGCAAACTGGAGCAAGGTGACTTTTATGGCTATCAGTTGCTGTTAACCGGGCTGTCCGATAATGACCAACTTATATGTGAAGAAGACGCGCTGATTTACTGGTTAACTGCAGAAAGCTTTCATCAACTGCGTTATCAGTATAAAAATATCGATATTTTCTTTCAGCGTTTATTTAGCCGGCGCCTGCATCAGTACAAAGCGCAACAGCAACATTCCCGCTTTACCCTGAAAATCAGCGATATTGCCCAACCACGTAAAATTGCGATAAGTGGTGAGCAAAGCGTGCAGCAAGCAGCCAGTTTAATGACCGAGAAACGGGTATCCTCACTGCTGGTCGAGCAAGACGATCAGCTTATTGGTATTATTACCGACCGCGATTTACGCAGTCGGGTACTGGCGGACAACTTACCGGCCAGCACAGCCATCAGCCAGGTGATGACAGCCAAACCCCATACTATTGATAAGCATGCTTATTTGTTTGAAGCCGTGCAACTGATGAGCCGGCACAACATCCACCATTTACCGGTGCTGGACAAACAAAAAAGCTATTCGATGATTACGGCGACCGATATTATCCGCTCACAACAAGACCAC
>TARA_R110002126_G_C10489645_1_pt1 | contig 20735 bp, 15 predicted proteins | sample TARA_R110002126 | Tara Oceans TARA_R110002126 (sample SAMEA4397536) | marine metagenome | biome: Polar Biome; feature: [DCM] deep chlorophyll maximum layer (ENVO:01000326); material: water (ENVO:00002006), including particulate matter (ENVO:01000060) such as... | depth 30 m
TTAAGAAAGAAAACAAACCCAGGTTACTCTGGCATAGGTAGACTAAGAGGTTTAGCTGAGTTAAGAGGTTTAGAAATGGGCATTAGAAAAAGTATGAAATAGCTTGGTAATTATTTATCAAGTGCTTGAAGCTCTTTTTCCGTAAATTCCATACCTGTAGAAGACTTTATGCTTCTAAGCTCGTTAATACGTTCTTTAGATAGCGTTTTAGGCACATCTGAAAAAGCATTTGTTACATATGATATAATATCGGCTATATCTTTATCCGTAATTGTTTCGTTTCGAATAAGTCCGGGCATAGCTAGATTGATGTTATATTCAACCCCATTTACATGAACAGGACCTTCTAAACCGTGTAAAATAATTAGCGCTAAACGTTCCGTATTTTTAACGTGCTCTGAGCCCATTAACGGTGGTGCAAGTCCGTCGATACCTTGACCATTAGCACCGTGACAAGAAGCGCATATTTGATAAAACATTTTAGCCCCACTGGTTCGATTATCTTCATTGATGGATTTTCTTGTAAAAATTGAATTTACCTTTTCATTTTTCTTATCCGATAAACTTCTAGCTAATTTATTAACGAATTCCGTATGCTTGAACTTATCCATGAAAACTGAATTCTGAGAAATTAAAGAGTCTGCATTCGATAGACTACTAATCAATGATTCAGTGACAGTGCTATTATTGAGCCTTCTCTCTAGCATTTTCTCAAGTATAGGTGTAAATTTCACTTCATTTAAAGCTAGCCAATGACCTAAACCATTTGCTAAATAAATATCTAATTCAAGATTATTTCTGTCTATAACCGTGTTAAAAACTTTAGCGGCTTTTTCAATATTTTCTTTGGATACAAACCGTTTTGATAGCACAAGAGCATGTGCCACTACTTCTGAATGTTCGCTTTTCATCACCTCAGTCAAAAAATCAAACGACAATGCGTCCCAACCTTCTAAAACATATAATGCGTGTATTTGACTCAACTTATTTTCAGAATTAAGCACTACATCTTTAATTTCATCTGTAGCTTTTGTCAACCTTTTAAAAATTAAATAATGTTGTGCACGGTCTCTAATCCAACCATTTGTATTGGATAAAAGGGAAACTAACTCTGTTGCACCTAAAGCATCAAAATCAGGAATTATTGTAGCAACTTCATTTTTGCGCTTCACCTTTAATATGCGTCCGAAATCAATTATAGTATCTATTCGAGTGATTTTTGTTTTTTCCTTCAAATAAGGACTCAAATATGCATGATGGCCAATCATGCCGCGGTGCATATCTACTATATACATACTACCATCTGGACCGTTCTTTAAACTTACAGGTCGAAAACCTTCATCGGTAGATGCCAAAAACTCCTTTCCTTGCCATGCATGTTTTGCAATTATTGAATCGCCCGTAAAAGTCAGTAATGCTCGTTTAATCAAATTACCTTCTGGTATACAGATAAAAACGTTTTGGTCATATTCTTCGGTAAATGCTCCCCCCCTATATACTAGCGGACCACAAGCTGCTGTAGCATCAACTAATAGGCTGTCTGCATTTAAAACACCTTTGGCATACCCTCTATTTACAGATGTGGCATGTAAAGGATAAACGCGTTGATCGGTTGTCAACAGTTTGTCTACACTAGATTTTGGAGTAAAATATTTGTTACCAATTAATGTATTTGGCAATACATAATCACCCAACAAAACCCGTGAATTGTCATTATAATATAATCGTCCGAAATTATCATGGGTCATACCCCATTGCCCTCTAAAGGTTGTGGGTTCTTTAAGCCACACTCCGTTATCTCTTCTATATCTAAAATTTGACTTTGCGTTATAAATCCAATTATCAATATTTAATTCTAAAGCGTTAGGTTGATGCTCAGGATTACCTTCAACAGCGTAGATTGAATCTACCAACACTCTATTTACGGGCAGATCGTTTTCTATTTCAACAAACCATAAATTTGGTGGAATCGCATATAATAATCCTCCATATACATGAGATAACGCTCTCGGCATCACAATACTGTCCATAAATACTTTTGAATGGTCAGCAACACCATCTGCATCTAAATCTTCAAGAATAAGAATACTACCTGTTGGATCATCTTCTTCCGAACCTTGCATGTCACTCATGTAACCTGGCATTTGAGCTACCCAAACCCTACCATTAGAATCAAAATCGATAGCTACCGGAGCTTTTAATAAAGGTTCGGCTGCGACAACTTCCAATTCAAAGCCATCTTCAACTTTATAAGATTCTAACGAAACTTCAGTTTCGGTAAAAGATTCTTGACATGAGAATAATAAACAAGTAAAAATAAATAGGGGAATAAACGTAATGCGCATGAAATAATTCAATTTTAGGTAAAGATAACAAGTAGGATTAATTAATCAATAAGTCCAAAAAACCTTGGTAACCAAAGAGAAATTGACGGAAAAAATGTAATCAACATTAAGACAATAGTCATCACTGCCAATAAGGGTAATAAAGGTTTAATCACTTTTGATACGGGCACTTTTGCTACACCACTACCTACAAACAATAAAGTGCCTACAGGTGGGGTACAAACCCCAATACAAAGATTTAATACGATGACCATACCAAACTGCACAGGATGCATGCCTAGCGCCATTGCTACCGGTAGAAATATGGGTGTAAAAATAAGTACGGCAGGCGTCATATCCATAAAGGTACCGACTAATAGTAAAATAAGATTTATCAATAAAAATACTGCAATGGGGTTACTCACCGAATCGACCAATAGACTGGTTAACATTTGTGGGATACCTTCAAAAGAGAACAACCATGACATTGCCATCGATGTCGCAATCAGAAACATAACAATTGCTGTGGTTTTCGCGCTTTTTAATAATATCGACTTGAAATCTGCAAAATGTAATTCTTTGTTCAAAAACCCAAGTAATGCTGCGTAGACCACTGCAATTGCTGCAGCTTCGGTTGCCGTAAATATACCAGCAACAATACCTCCAACCACTATTATCAATAATGTTAAACTTAAAAAGGCGTTTTTAAAATCGACAAATAACTGTTTAAACCCTACCCTATCTGCTTTCGGTAATCCTTTACGTTTTGCATAAATATATACCATGAGCATAATCGCCAAACCGACCAAAATACCTGGAATATAACCTGCAATGAACAATGCCGCAACAGAAGCAGTACCGCCACTGGCAAGGGCAAAAATTATTAGCACGTTACTTGGCGGAATCAATAATCCTGTGGTCGATGAACTAATATTTACCGCTGCACTAAACTCTCTTGGATATCCTTCTTTTTCCATTTTATCGGTAAGGGTACTTCCAATAGCTGAAGCAGCAGCAATAGCAGACCCAGAAATTGCACCAAATAACATGGCCGATATAATATTCACATATGCTAGTCCACCAGGCAAACTACCAATCAATGATTTGGCAAAATCGATGAGCCTTTTTGCCACACCTCCCCTATTCATAAGTTCGCCTGCCAATATGAAAAATGGAATCGCAAGTAGCGCAAAATTATCAATACCTGTGGTCATTCGCTGACTGGCCGTAGTAACAGATGGTAAAAATGCGATGTTTATAATCAAAACCAACATGGTTGATATACCTATAGAATAAGCAACAGGAACGCCATACGCCAGCAACCCCGCGAAGCTAATAAATAGTACTAGTACACTTATAAGTTCTATGCTCATCTATAAAAAATTTTGTTTTTTAATATTGTAAATAGAAAAGAAAATGATAATGAAACCACATATAGGCACTATAGCATAAACATAGCCCAATGGTAGATGTAAGGCAGAAGAAGTTTGCCCCAAATTCAATGTGGTATACACCAAATTACCGCCACCAATTACCATAATTATTAAGGCAAAAAGCGCCATAAACACCTGAATAACTTTCTGTCTATTCTTTCTTTTTTTTTCAGATAATTTCGATAAGAGAAAATCCATCGACAAGTGACCTTCTTTTTGCCCATTGATGTAGGCAGCTCCCAATACCGTAAGCCATATAAGAGAAAATCGTGCAAACTCTTCAGTAAAAGAACTTGACTGCCCAACAACATACCGCGAAACTACTTGCCAAACAACATCGATTACAAGAAGTCCGAAGATGGTCACCAAAAGGTATTCAATAAACGAATTAAGAGTGTTATAGATTTTCTGCATTATTCAGCCAGTATTTTTTCAATTACCTTTTTCATTTTCTCATCTTGCATCATCTTTTCCATTACAGGTGTTACCTTAATTGAAAATTGAGTTTTATCTGGATATAAGAATTCTACATTTGCTTTTTTCAGCACTACCATGTTTTCAGCTACGGTCTCTTTCCAATATTGTTTTTGTTTTTCGACACTTTCATCTGCTGCCTCTTGAAGCCAAGCCTGCTCTTGTTCATTTAAGGTATCCCAGAACTTAGTTCCGATAACCACAACATCGGGTACCATGGTATGCTCATCAAACGTGTAATATTTACAAACTTCGTAATGATTTGATGTAACGAATGATGGAATATTGTTTTCAGCGCCATCAACTACATTCTGTTGTAATGCTGTATAAAGTTCACCGTAGGCCATAGGCGTAGCAGAACCACCTAAAGTATTCACCATATCGACCGACATTTGATCGTTCATGGTTCTAATCTTCATTCCGTCTAAATCTTGCGGAGTTTTAACCGGTTTCTTTTTTGCATAAAAACTGCGTGCACCGGCATCGTAAAAACAAAGACCACGAAGTAAATACGCCGAACTACTTTCCAATAGTTCTTTACCAACATCACCTTCAAGAACATTAAAAAGATGGTCTCTATCTCTAAATAAATATGGAATACTTGTTACTTGATACGCTGGTGCAAAATTTGACATTGAGGCTGCACTCACTTTCGTCATTGCCACACTACCAATTTGAAGTAATTCTAGTACCTCTCGTTCAGTACCCAATTGACCATCTGGAAAAATTTTGACTTCTAATTTACCATTAGATTTTTTCTCCAAGCCTTCTTTCATCGCAACTATACCTTTATGTACAGGATGCGTAGTAGGTAATGAATGTGCAAAATAGAGTACTTTCTTATCGGTATCTATAGCACATGAATTTAAAAGGAAGAAAAAACACAAAAGGGAAATAGTCCAGTATATGTTCTGTATAAAACGCTTTTGTACCCCTACTACCAATTTCATACACAATGGTTAAATATTTAAACCTAATCTAATTCCTTTTTCTAATCCTGATAATTGCGCCAAGCCCATTGCTCTTCCAATTAAAGAATATCCTGAGTAAAATTCATTTTGACGTTTTTTATCGTCTAGCAACACATGACCGTGATCTGGTCTCATCGGAATACTAACCACACCGTTACCGTTAGAATATCTTTTTTGTTGTTGCTCAACAATAGCTTTCATTACTTTATCAATTTCAACTGAGCCACCTAGATGATCAGCCTCATAAAAGCTGCCATCATCAGCACGGGCAACATTTCTTAAATGAATGAAGTGAATTTTATCACCGAAATCTTCAACAATTTTCACTAAATCATTTGAAGCTGAGGCACCTAATGAACCAGAACAAAAGGTTAAACCGTTACTTGGTGATGGACAACATTCCAATAAAAATTTAATTTCCTCGTAGTTAGAAACAATTCTAGGAACGCCAAAAACTGAAAATGGTGGATCATCTGGGTGTACTGCCATACGAACACCTATTTTTTCTGCTTCGGGTATTATAGCATTCAAGAAATAGGATAAATTATCTTGTAGTTGTTTTTTATCAATCTTTAAAACTGTAGCATGATTGGTTTTAAAATCTTCTAATGCAATCAATTTTCTAGAACCTGGCATACCTGCCAATATTGATTCTTCCAGTTTCTTTTTACCGGCATCTGTAAGTCCGTCAAAATAGTCTTTCGCTTCATTATACGCTTCTACAGGATAGGATTCTTTAGCATTTTCACGCTTTAAGATAAATAAATCGAACGCAGCTGCAGAAATCGGACTATATCGTAATGCCGAAGCACCTGTAGGCAATATGAAATCTAAATCCGTACGTGTCCAATCTATCAATTGCATGAAGTTATAACACACATCGTAGATACCGTTTTCAGCAAGATTTTTAAGTGTTTGAATATAATTAGCAATATAAAAGTCTCTCTCTGGAAGGCCATATTTAATAGCCGTATGAATATTCACACTTTCTACAACAGACCATTCCATGCCATGTTCTTCTATCTCAGATTTAAGTGCCGCAATAGTTGCTACAGGCCAAACTTCCCCAAGGGGCACTTGTTGACATGCAGCTACAATTCCTTCTACACCCAACTGACGTATGTCTGCTAAGGATACTCCAAATTCAGGTCCGAACCAACGAAACGTTCTCTTCAAATAATCCATAATCTATACTCGCAAATAATTAATTCTATACTTATTTATAAATTCAAATGCTTTTTTACAAAAGAGGAATTATTGTAGATGTAATGGATTACACTCCAGAAAAAGAACTAAAACCACCATCTACATCAAATATGCTACCTGTAACAAAACTAGAAGCATCACTTAATAGGTAATGTACCATTCCATTTAATTCAGAAGCATCACCAAAACGACCCATAGGTGTATTTTTAATAATACTATTACCTCGCTCTGTAAAAGAACCATCCTCATTCGTCAATAATCTTCTATTCTGGTTTCCGATAAAAAAACCTGGAGCAATTGCATTCACACGTATTTTATCACCGTGTTTAGATGCTAGCTCGTTCGCCATCCATTTAGTAAAAATGTCTACTGCACCTTTAGCCATTGAATACCCTAATACTCTAGATATACTTTGCTTTGCTGCCATAGACGATATATTAATAATCGACCCATACCCTTGCTCAACCATCAATTCACTTAAAATTACAGTTGGCGTTACGGTACCGAATAAATTTATATCTACAACTTTCTGCGTATCACCCATTGCAATGTCGCGTATAGTTTGGTCTGGCTTTAATGTTGCACCAGGTATGTTACCTCCTGCAAGATTAACAAGTCCGTCCAAATGTTTAAACTCCTTTTTAATATGATCTTTCAAGGCTTTTAATTCCTCTTCGTTCATGACATCAACCTTAAAAATAAAGGTACTGTCTGCAACGATATCATTTAGTTCACTTTGCTTAGACTTTAATTTATCTACAGATCTACCTAATAATAATACTCTTGCTCCGTTTCTTACTAAATATTCGGCAATCGACCCTCCAAGGGTACCTGTACCGCCAGATAAGGCGTAATTTTTATTTTTTAAAGACAGTAACTCATTCATTTAATTCTCTTTTGCTTTTTTATATGCGGCTATAGTGGTGTAATATTTAGTAATCATATTCGGAACTTCCCATATAGGTAATTCTCCAGATGCCAAATATTTTAAATAATTCTCTGTGACTTGACCGAAATGTGACTCATGTCCTATTTTAAACTTTTCTGGAATAACAATTTTCCATTTACCCTCTGCTACTTTTTCAACCGTAGTACCAGGAAATTGTTCTGCTATTTCATTTTGAATTGCCAAGTTAAGGGACTTCTCAAAATCAGCACCTAATTTTGATTCTACATATAATATAGGTTTATAATTTTCTTCTTTGCCCTGCTTTATAATTAGGTTAGATTTTGAACCACGCATAACACTATAATGCGTATCACCTGTTCCTTCTGGAGCCTTATAATTCCATATAACTGAAACCTTCGCAAACTTACCATTGATTTTATAGGTCATTTCGCCATTGCAATATACATTCAATCCATCATCGGCTATATCCTTTTTTAAATAATCGGGATATGCTTCGGTACCCGTCACGTTCTGAAACTCTTCTAAAGAAAGAATGGTGGGCCATCTACGAGCCGATACCATTTCTACTTGCGACGAATCAATGATTTGATCTGGGAAAGCTTCCCATTGAACCAAATCTACTAAGTGAGTAGTAACATCTACGATACCTTCACCTTCCTCGTTTACATCAAAAAACCAAGATGGTCGTACCAATGGTTTTCCAGATACATACTTAAAAAAGTGATGCACGCTTTCTTTACTAATTGCCGGTTCTTCTGCAGTACCCTCAATCAATTCACCAAATACGTTTGGCAATAAAGAGAATTGCTTTTGCATCATCGTAGTCGACTCAAAACGTTCTGTCATGATATCATAAATCATTACTCCGTTTTCTTCGGCAATTTTAAAAGCTTCCTTTAATTTTTCAAATCCTTCGGGATTAATAACCAACGGCTTATCTGCATACACATTTAATCCAGCTTTTACTGCAGCTAAGACATAATCTATTTTCTTGGAATTTTTCCCTGCAACGACCATTACATTACCAGGCTTTTCAGTAATCATCTTGTTTAAATAATCATCGCCTAAATAAGTATTAACCTCCCATGAGGTTGCATTTTCATCTCTAGAATTATATTGCTTTATTTTACTAAGAAAATCATCCACTTCAGGACCCTTGGGCGCAAAAACGTGAATTGTAGAATCAACTTGTGGGTACATTTTTTTTTGCACTAGTGCTGCATGAAAATGACCGGGATCTAAAGTCATTAATTTCACCTTGTCCATTGTATCCTCTTTAGGTTCTTCTTTTTTTTCTTCTGCACAAGAAAGGCAGAATAATACTACTGGTAGCACAATTACCAAATATCTTTTTAATGTTTTCATTTTCTAGATTTTACTAAAAAATATGACCACTACGGGTGGTCATATTCCTATTAATTGTCTAAATCTTAAACAAATTAGTCTTTAAAAATAGCACCTTCTTTTTTTATAAAAGAAGGTGCTATTAGTTAATTTTAAGATTTCACATAATTTGTTCCATAAGGCTTACGCTGAGCACGTTCAAGCATTGCATTTGCTTCTGGGTCATTTATAAACCATTCATTCTCTGGATCCCAATTTAATTTTCGGGAGAACTGCATAGCAATATCACTTATTAAACAAACCGTACATGCTTTGTGCCCCTTTTCAATTGGTGAAATTGGCGCTTTTCTACTCTTTACACATTCTAACCAGTTACCATGTTGGTCGTCTATCTTTTCTAGATGGATTTCATTTTCTCCAATTACAGATTCTAATATTTTTGGGTCTGACGCATTTAATGCTTTAGAACTTTTTTCTTTACTTACAGGATCAGATGCAGATGCGGTATAAGAGCCACGTGAAACAAAGATCCAACCATCATCACCTATATATTGAATACCGTTAGTGTACCCACCACTAGTATACACCGTAATATCGTTAGCATATTCATGCTTTACAAAAAAGTCTCCGTGTACATTCCATAATCCTGATTTTGGAAATTCTGCCAATGCCTCAACAGAAATCGGACCGCTTAACTCGGTATTCATACCCCATGCAGCAGAATCGTAATGATGTTGACCCCAACCTGTAATCATACCTGCTCCGTAATTACGTTGACGTAACCATCCCGGACGACTATAATCATTTTGAGGATGTACTCCTATTTCAGTATAAGGCACATCTGGTGTTGACCCTAACCACATATCAAAATTCAAGTTACTAGGTACTGGCATTTCTGGAGCCACAGGTCCTGCAGGATCACCAGGTAATCCTATTTTTACCGTGTGTATTTTACCAATTCTACCGTTACGTACCAATTCGGCAGCAACTCTAAATTGCTGCATTGCACGCTGTTGTGTACCAACTTGTAAAATCACATTATTATCTTGAACAGCCTTTCTTAACTGCTGTCCTTCTCTTACAGTAAGTGATGTCGGTTTCTGAACATAAATATCTTTACCGGCAATGGCAGCCTCCATGGCCGGTTGTGAATGCCAATGATCAGGTGTACTGATAACAACGGCATCAATATCTTTATTTATTAACATTTCGCGGTAATCGCCATACATTTTAGTATCCATGTAATTGGCCTTACCAGTTTTCTCTTTGTAATACCCATCGACCAAAACCTTAGCATCGTTCATTCGTTTAGAGTCTAAATCACAAACTGCTATATAACGCGCATTATCGAAGCGTATCGTATCATGAATATCGTGATCACGAGCAATACGACCACACCCAATCTGACCAATATTTATTTTATTACTAGGTGCATTCTTACCAAATACACTTGAAGGTACTATTGTTGGAAAAGCGACTGCCGCTGCCGTACCCAACGATGATTTTTTTATAAAATTTCTTCTCTGCATCTGTATCTATTATTTAGTTCGCAATCAATTCTACTTGTGATGGATTGGCAAAGGCTTGCCAGTAAGCTTCCGCTTCTTCTTTAGTCAATTCACCTTCAAATACCACCATTCTATATTTTAACTCATATTCCTTATTAGGCTCAATTTGCCATTCTTCATGACGGATAGGGCAAAACTCAAAAAACATATCACCTCGACCACCGTTACCATCAATTGGCCATACACGCATAGGTTCTGGATGCATTCTGTTCTTAGGATTACTAAGAAATAGAATTCCGTTCGTCCCTTTTCCATCACTTGAAGCACCACTTACTATTGCCCATTTGGCATTTGTACCATCGGCAGTTAAACGATTTTCACCTTCTGAAGTTAACACCTCACAATTATCTTTATGCCATCTTTCTGTAAAACGCATTCCTAATCCACCGCCATAACGGTAAGCTTCAAAAAGAATTCCATTTTCCAAAGGAGTCGAAAACGAAGATGTGTAATCTAACATATACCTATCATCTCTGTTTAAATCCCACATTTTTACTTGCAAATTTTCATTCAATGCAACCTGTGGCTCTGATTGTGTTTTATAATCTATATGTTCTTGCGCTGCATTAAACCCAGCAGAAACAGCTCCATTAGAAACTGAATTAAATTCTTTGAACAGCACTGTACCTTGGCCGTCACCCAAATTCCAAAAATCGACACGCATAGTATCGATACGGGTATGTGTCCATGGTCCCCAAACACCATAATGGTGCCAATGGTCTGGTGCATTCGTTCTTGTTAAGGTATCTCCTTTTGGAGTGATAATAGGATGAATATATCCAGATTTTTTAAAAATAGAGTCTACTCCCTTTGGCGGATAATGCATACCATATCGGTAGCCCACCAACGAAGTATTACCTCTTTCCAGCATTAAATCGCCATCTTTTTTTACCGCAGAAAAAGTTTCGGCTATTGAAGAAGATTCAGCGTTTTCTTTTATACTATAGTCACCTTTTCGTTCGGTATTATGTATAAACCATATTTTATTTGAAGCGGTATCAACATCAAATGGAACAACTTCATCGCCATTTAATAATGTAATTTTATTACTATCTAATTCTCCTAAATCTAACGATAAAGGTCCGTTGATTAATAAACCGCTACCCTCCTGTATTTGATATATAAACTCTTTCTGTTTCTCATTACAAGAAATCAGCACTATAAAAAGTACTACTAAAAATATATTTTTCATAAACACAGGTTTGGGCAACGGAAATTCAAACTAACTCAACATTTTAATTTCTATAGAAGTATTGCAATCAAAATTAAGATTACAATACTTCTTTTTATTTTAATTTATAATTTCAAGATAATTAATATCCTACCACTAATAATGGCACACTAATAAATCTTGAAATTGTGTTATATTAATTATATCCTGGGTTTTGAACTAATTCAGCACCACGGTTACCTTCAATCTCATCTGCTGGTATTGGCCATAGATTAAAGTGAGGTTGCATTCCGTTTTCAACATAGAACGGATTATTATCAATTACACGCTCATAAATCGTATTAGTTCGCATAAGCGTAAGTCTTCGTTTTTCTTCTAAACCTAATTCACGCACACGTTCATCTAAAATATAATCCAAATTAACATCACTAGCACTTACTTCAGAAGCATTAGATCTATTACGAACTACATTAATATCATCAGCAGCTAAGCCTGGTTGATTATTGTCCAAATAAGCCTCAGCACGTAGCAAATAAGTTTCTGCCAATCTCAACATATACTGATCTGTGTAGGTACCGCCTGCAGAAGATGTTAGTGCAAATGGCACATCACTTGACCTGTACAAACCATCAGGATGATTATATGGCGTAGTAACCTTTGTAGGAAATGCATAAAATTCTCTAATACGTGGTTGAGTTTCTGTAGACCAAACCGTATCACGACCAATTTCATCGGCAATGATTGCCAAAGCAGATGAGTTATCACGATTAAAAACCCGAACAAAGTTATGATTGGCGTTTCTAATATCATTTACAAAATCTGGATTACTATCATCACCGCCCCAAACAGTATTGGTATAAAACTCTGTTGTGATTCCCCAACCAATACCACGACCACCGGTATAATCACCAACAGGCCATGAGTTAAATGGAGCAAACCTTAATAACGGACCAAAATGTCTCTCAAAAGCATAAGAACCTCCTCTACTACTAGACTGTAATCCACCACCTTGAACATCAATTTCAAATTGTATAACCCAAAGTGCTTCTTTATTACCACTAGCTCTATTCTGATTACCTCTTCTAAATAAATCCCAGTACACATCACCAGGTTCTTCACCTGATCGGGTACCAAAACGCTCTGTCATTAAACCAGTATTTCCATCATTAATCACAGTCGATAAAGCTGCAATTGCTTCCGTATTGTTTCCTAAAGCTAAATAAGCTTCACCCAAATAATGTTGGGCAATTAAATTATGAATACGCCCATCTTCGGCTTCGCCAATACTTGGCAAATTAGCCGCTGCAAAGCTTAAATCTTCTATTACTTGATTTAAAACTTCTTCTCTAGTGTTGCGCACAAAATCAATCTTTGGCTCAATAATAGCATCAGTTACAATAGGTACACCACCATATAGGGTTACCAAAATATTGTATGCGAACCCTCTAAAAAATCGTGCTTGAGAAATAATATCATTCTTTTCTTCATCAGTCATGTCAGCCAATGGAGCACGTTCTAAAACGGTATTCGCTTCTGCGATATTCTTATAAAGTAAATTCCAATGTGTAGTAGCAATAGCTCCTGCTGGATCATAAGCCTGTACCATATTGCCATGTCTTTGAGTTCCACCTGGCTCACCATCAAAAACTAGATCAGTACCATATAGGAAATCGAATGGCCTATTCTCATCTCTGTTATAAAACTGCCTTCTAACCAAGAAGTACATGTTATTTACCGATGCAGTAAAATCTGTATAATTATTAAATGCATTTACAGAACTAAGAAAGTCTTCTGGTGTTTCCTCTAAAAAATCCTCGTCGCAAGACCAGAAAAATGAAATTAATGCTAAAAATATAATTGATTTTTTCATGTCTATTTTATTTAAAATGATAAATTAATACCCATTGAATATCCTCTTAATACCGGTCTACCGCCTGTGGTTAAACCTACTCCATAAATACCGTCATCAGATTTCTGATATTCTGGGTCAAATCCATTCCAATCTGTCCAAGTTGCTAAATTTTTACCACTTACAAATATGCTTAATTCTGATAAAGAAAGCTTTTCCAAGATTTTATCATCAAAACTATATTTTAAGTTAACATCTTGTAATCTTACAAAACTTCTATTCTCATATCGCGTACCTGCAATACCAGGTCTATTAGGCGCCATTGCGTTTAACCCGCCTGGGTTTTGTGGAGACCAATAATCTATACCTGAAACTACATTTTGATATAAGGTATTCGCGTTTCTATATAAAGCATTATCATTTCTTGATAAATAATGCTCATCATCCCCTTGAATAGAATTCAAAAAGAAACTGAACGATAGATTTTTATATTTAAATGTATTTAATAATGATACAGCATAAGATGGATCTCTAGTACCAATAATTTTTCTATCCTCTGCCTGCGTAATCATTCCATCGCCATTTTGGTCAACTATTTTATAGTTACCAATTCCATAACCATCTGGTATATCGTCACCAATTTGATAAATACCATCTGTCTCGTAATCATATAGTGCATTAATAGACTCACCAATAAAAAGTCCACTCTGAATCAAATCATCTTCAACGCCATCACCATCTGCATCTTCGCCAGTAAGTTCTAAAATCTCATTTTTGTTGGTAGAGTAATTTGCAGTAGCTGTCCAAGAAAAGTTATCGTTACGGACAATATCACCTGTTAATGTAATTTCTAAACCGGTATTCTGAAGTTTACCAACATTGGTCTGAATATTACTAAAACCTGTTAAGTAAGGAATTCTAACAGAAAATAATAAATCATCGGTAACATTCCTATAGGTATCTATGCTACCATTTAGTCTACTGTCGAAGAAATTAAAATCTACCCCTACATTTAAACCAGAAGTTTTTTCCCAACGTAAATTAGGGTTTGCCAATGATGTTAATTCTTGGCCAAAAGCAGGGCTACCACCATCTCCGAATACATATGCAGGTATTGTTCTTAATCTTGCCAAAGAAGTATATCTAGGTGTCTGATTACCTGCAATACCATAGCTAGCTCTTAATTTTAGATTATTTACCCAAGGCGTATCCTTTAAAAAGGCTTCATTTGACGCTATCCAACCTAATGCCCCAGAAGGGAAGTAAGCCGTTTTTTCATTAGCGGCAAAACCAGAGAAACCATCTCTTCTTATTGTACCGGTTAAAATATAGCGATTATCAAACTTATAATTTGCTCTAAGCATTTGGTAATTTAATGTCTCGGTATACGCGCTAGAACCAATGGAAGGGATACCACCACTACTTAAATCACTATAACCCAATGACAACCTATCAAAACCAGCAGCGTAAGCATTAGTAGTTTCTTGTTGCCTTTCTATAGCTCCATATAGTAGTGTCGCACCAATTTCGTGCTTACCAAATGTTCTATCATATTTTAGCAGATTATCCAACGTATAATCTCTATAAAAAAGCAAACTTTTACCTGCGTTACCAGTTAACCCAGCACCATATATACTAGAACCGTAATATTTTTCTATTCTATAATTGTTTCCGAAATTAATACGATACGAGAGTCCTTTTATAAACGGCAATTCTATTTCTGAATAAAGGTTTGCAAAAAAGTAATCTTTACGTTGATAATCTTCAGTGATTTGCCCTTGATATGGATTAGGCTCTATAGTGCCAGCCGGGTTAGGTATTAAATTACCCTCATCATCATAAGGCACTAAAAGTGGCGAAAAGTTTCTTAATTGAGACAAAAACGGTTCATCGCCATCTTCATTCACAAAAGACCCAAATGCTTGTATTCCTACTTTCCAAAAATCATTTACATCTGTATCTAAATTAATTCGTAAACTTCTTCGAGAAAATTTATCATTTTGAATTATACCTTCCGCCTCGGTTAAACCGACTGAAAGTAAGTAACTGGTTTTTTCGGAAGCACCTGTAACATTGATTTCGTTTTGATGCACATAACCTGTTTGTGTACCATTTCCCCACCAATCAAAGTCATTGTCACTAAACTCCCCTGGATTTGTGTCAGATTGTAATTCAAAATTCGCGTTAAACCCCTGTCCGCCTTCAAAATAACCAACGTAATCAGGATTTGGTGTTGTAAATTCCGGAGCTAAAAAACGTTTATCATACAATTGCATATTTATGTGATCAATGTAATCTGACCTCATTAAAGGTCTATTACTTACAGTGGGGTCAAGTGTAGCGTAAGAAGATGTAATAGATATTTTTGGTTTTTGATTTCTCTTACCACCTTTCGAGGTAATTAATATAACACCATTTGCTGCCTGCGCACCATAAACCGCTGTTGAACTAACATCTTTCAAGACATCTATAGAAGCAATATCACTAGGATTTATAGACGAAAGACTCCCATTGTATTGAATACCATCTAAAATTATAAGTACACTCTGACTACCGCTTATAGATGCTCGCCCTCGGATAGATATTTCTGGAGTTTGACCAGCAGCGTTTACCTGGCCAATATTCAGACCAGCAACCGTACCCTGTAAACTCTGTGCTATATTAGTATTTGGAGCGTCTTCAAATGCTTCAATATTGGCGCTAGCAACAGCTCCTGTAACATCTGATTTTTTCTGACTACCATACCCAACTACAATTACTTCATCTAAATTAGAAACATCTTCTAACAATGCTACATTTACAGATGACTTGCCGTCAAGAACTACAGTCTGAGATTTAAACCCTATTAAAGAAAATACCAATTCGGAAGTATCTAAATCTTTTACTTCAATAGAATAATTACCATCAAAATCTGAAACCGCACCATTGGTAGTACCCTTTTCGATAATGTTCACATAAGGAATCGGAATATTATCTGCATCGGTAATAGTACCCGATACTACAGAACCGCTTTGAGCGTATGAAGAAAAAGAGAAAAACAACAACATCAATGTTATTGCCAAGCTCGACTTTCCTCGAATCTTAAGTTTTTTAATTTTTTTCATGAATCTTTAGTTTGGTTATTTAAGAAAAAGCATAATTACAGTGTGTAAGACACATTTAAAACAAATCTATATAATCAATTCTTAGTATGCAATCGATTGCGTAAATATTTTGTTAAAATTTCGTTCAAATTAACAAAATAACCAGTAATTATTAAGATTTCATTAAATCACATCTATAAAATTTGATATAATTATAATTTTTACGCAATAATATAAATAAGTTGCGTAATATTGTTGCGTTAAACCACCCAATAAATGTCTAAAAAGGTCACTATATATGACTTAGCTAAAATGCTAAATGTCTCACCTGCAACTGTAAGTAGAAGTTTAAATAATCACCATTCTATAAGTGAAGAAACTAAAAAGAAGGTCATAGCTAAAGCCAATGAAGTTGGTTATAGAACTAATAAATTTGCTGCAAATCTTAGCAACCAAAAATCAAATACAATTGGTGTAATTGTACCAAGGCTAAATTCGTATTTTATGTCTACTGTTCTTGCAGGTATCGAGCAAGTCGCTAACGAAGTCGGTTATAATTTGATAATTAGCCAATCATTAGAATCGGAAGAAAAAGAAATAATAAATGCTAAAACATTACTTGATAGTGGTGTAGATGCTTTATTGGTCTCTCTTGCAAATGATACTAGTAATTACCAGCATTTTGAAAATTATACAAAAAGAAAAATTCCCTTGTTATTTTTTGATAGGGTAATCGATTTGCCGAATTGCCCTACTATATTAATTGATAACCAAGCAGCTGGCTATGAAGCCACCAAGCATTTAATTGACCAAGGCTGTTCAAATTTGCTCCATATTAGTGGCAACTTAAAACGTACCTTATATAAAGATCGCTTTAAAGGTTTTAAAAATGCCTTGTTAGAAAATCAATTTGAAGTCAACGAAACCAATATTTTAGAAACTGATCTTGACCCTAAACACATTCAAGTTGTCATCGATACTATTAAACATTCTACAAAAAAAATAGATGGGATATTTGTTGCCAGCGATAATTTTGCAGCAAATTGTATAAAAGAACTTAAAAAAGAGGGTTTCAAAATTCCTGAAGATATAAAAGTAGTAGGTTTTAATAATGATCCTGTATCTGAAATTATAAGTCCGAATTTAAGCACCATAGAATACCCTGGTTATAAAATGGGTATTCTAGCGGGTGAAAGTATTATAGCGCATTTAAATGGTTCTATAAATTTACAATCGACCAATACCATCCTTTTACGGCACAATCTTATTATTAGAGAATCATCATCCAATCAATTAAATTAAATGAAAAAACCAACTATTTTAATTACTGCCTGTATATTATTTGCAACTACCCTATTCGTTCAATCACAAAGCCTAGAGGCCATAAAAATAACAGATGAGTGGGTATCAAAGCTTGAGAAAAATATACCAACTCCAACCATTAAGACAGAAAAGAAAAGGAAGATTTTAGTCTTTTCTAAAGCAACCGGGTTCGACCATTGGACCATACCGCATAATATAGAATTATTAAAACTTTTCGGTAAAAAAACAAACGCATTTGAAATACATGTAGGTTTCGATATTGAAAATTTTGATAAGAAAAAATTAAAACAATTTGATGCTGTTGTATTGAACAACGCTAACCCTACAGGGCCAAAAAGAGATTTATTTCATGATCTTTTAAAAAATTATACCTCACTGACCGATAAAGAGATTTCGGAAAAGGCTGCTATGTACGAACAAAATTTAATCAACTATGTGAAAAAGGGCGGTGGACTAATGATTCTACACGGTGCCATTGTTGTACAAAACAATTCTGATGCATACAGTAAAATGACAGGAGGCAGTTTTGATTACCACCCTAAACAGCAAGAAATGCATATCAAAGAAGTGGATAAAAATCATCCACTAGTACAAGCATTTAAAGGCAAAGGGCTGACACACGTAGATGAACCCTACTTTTTCAAAAATGCCTATTTCGATTATAATTTTAGACCTCTTCTATATTTTGAAGTTGATAAAATTGAAGAAATTAGACATGAGCCAACAGATAATATCAATTATGTTGCTTGGATAAAAAAACATGGAAAAGGAAGGGTTTTTTATACCTCTCCATCACATAACGCACAAAGTCTAGAAAATCCTGATTTATTACAATTTCTAATGGATGGTCTGCAGTATGTTACTGGAGATTTAAAAGCTGATGATAGTCCGATGAAAAGTCCTTCCACTAAATAAATCTTACAAGATATATTCATAAAATCACCACAACCAACCTAATAAAATTCTATGAGCCATTTCTTAAACAGTAATTTTTTACTAGAAAACAAATATTCTCAAGAGCTATATCACGATTATGCCAGTAAGATGCCCATAATCGATTACCACAATCATTTACCACCAGAATTAATTGCAAATAATACCGCTTTTAAAAATCTGACGCAAGTTTGGATAGATGGTGACCATTATAAATGGAGGGCAATGCGAACTTTAGGTATTAATGAAAAATACATTACAGGTAACGCATCTGATAAGGAAAAATTTTTCAAATGGGCTGAAACTGTTCCATTTACGATGAGAAACCCCCTTTATCACTGGACCCATCTAGAATTACAGCGATATTTTGGTATCACCGAACTTCTAACCCCAGCGACTGCCAGTTCAATTTATAATCAGGCAAATGAGCAGTTAAAAGGTTCTAACTTTAAAACTCAAGGACTTTTAAATACCATGAATGTAGATTTCTTATGCACTACCGAAGACCCTACAGACAACTTAAACCATCATAGAAAAATAGCGGAAAGTGATTTTAAAACGAAAGTCAGTACTGCATTCAGACCTGACAATGCAATTCATATCGATGCTATTTCTTTTAACAATTATATCGAAAAACTATCAGAAGTTGCGGGTGTAAACATCACCTCTTTTGACACTTTAAAAGAAGCGCTAAACAATAGAATACTTCATTTTCATAATAACGGTTGTAGAATTGCCGATCATGGGCTTTCACATATGTATGCATTTGAATTTACTGAAGCAGGCGTAAATACCATTTTAAAAAAGAAACTAGACAATAAAATTTTAAATACACATGAAATAAACAGCTTCAAAAGCGCTGTATTAATGTTTCTTTCAACAAAATATCATGAACTTAAATGGGTACAACAATTTCATTTAGGTGCACTACGTGATAACAATACACGTATGCTAGATCAATTAGGACCAAATACTGGTTGGGATTCAATAGGTGATTGGTTACAAGCAGAAAACTTTTCGAAATTTTTAAATAAGCTAGATGGTGTCAATAAATTGTGCAAGACCATTATTTACAATCTTAACCCTAGGGATAATGAAGTATTTGCAAGTATGATCGGTAATTTTAACGATGGGTCGTTAAGAGGTAAAGTCCAATTTGGTTCTGGATGGTGGTTTTTAGACCAGAAAGATGGCATGACCAAACAGTTGAACGCATTATCGAATATTGGTTTGATAAGTTGCTTTATTGGTATGTTAACCGACTCTAGAAGTTTTCTTTCTTTTCCGCGTCATGAGTATTTTAGAAGAATACTATGTAACCTATTTGGTAATGAGATCCAAAACGGAGAATTACCAAATGAAATGGAATGGGTGGGGAAAATGATTCAAGATATTTGTTATAATAACGCTAAAAACTATTTCAATATTTAACAATCTCTTTCTTGGTGACAGACTCAAATGGACGGCATGGTCACTAAACTAGCTGAAACTAATATTCAAAAATTAGTAACTGAAAATACTGCTTTGTTAGCTAAGACTGCTTCACAAAAATCTATTATATTATTTCTGAAATAGGTTCAGATGTTATAACCTGGTCAGACAAAAATCAGATAAGCATTGTAATTAGAAACCTGACAAGTAATGCCCTAAAATTTACACCGGAGAATGGAACTATTAAAATCGGTGCAAATGAAAAAGTAAACCATTGGGAAATTTGGATAAAAGACACTGGTATTGGTTTACCTGAAGAAGCTATAAATAAAATTTTTAATAAAAACGAAACCTTTACCACTTATGGTACTAATAACGAAAAAGGCACAGGATTAGGATTAGTACTTTGTAAAGAAATGGTCGAAAATAATGATGGTGAAATTTGGGTTGATAGTGTTTTAGGTGAAGGAACTTGTTTCTATTTTTCGGTACCGAAATTCAATGAGCATCAACATAACGGGTAGCAGTTAATATAAAATAACCGTAATTAAGGTTGTAGTTATAAACAACACAAAAAAAACATTTTGATTCATAATTTTAGACATAGCTTTGTTTTTTGGCAATTGATAGCCTAATTACGAACTACACGTTGAAGAAAGCAATCCTTTACATGATTATTAGTACGTTTTCATTTAGTTTAATGAATTCTTTCGTA
>TARA_R110002126_G_scaffold290914_1_pt1 | contig 20720 bp, 20 predicted proteins | sample TARA_R110002126 | Tara Oceans TARA_R110002126 (sample SAMEA4397536) | marine metagenome | biome: Polar Biome; feature: [DCM] deep chlorophyll maximum layer (ENVO:01000326); material: water (ENVO:00002006), including particulate matter (ENVO:01000060) such as... | depth 30 m
GAATGGGCACATATCGGTCAATAATAATGGCGTTTGGTATAACAAAGACAGCAGCCCGGACACCCGTGCATTTCGAAACACCCAGGTGACGCGGTTCTCAAGCCTTTCATCGGCGGATTGATTGACAGGGGCAAAGACCGCCTGGCCGAACGCGCTGCGCCTGTCGGGCGAGCCCGGAGGTCAAGCCAATTTCGGCATTTCGATGGGGTCTGTATAAATATGACTAGAAAAGACATGTTTTTTTGATTAAGGGTCCCAAACGCCAATAGCCAATCGTCACACAAGTGAGCGGGCCAACGAGCGCGCATCGAAAATCACAGCAAACGGCTCTTTGTGCGCCGGGAAATATGAGGGCTTCTATGGCGAAAAAGCGACAGGACGACAGACCAATAATTCGGATACGGAGGCTGGCACTGCTGGCGAGTACAGTGCTGGCGCTCGGAGCAATGCTTCCTTTTGTTTCATCGCGTCCTGCCACCGCGCAGACCATTGAACAATCCATAAATGTTTCAGCCGGTGGTTTGACGCAGGCGCTGAATGACCTGGCCGCGCAAACCGGTCTGCAGATCATCTTTGATGCTGATCTGGCGAATGAGAAATCCACAAACGGCATCAGCGGCACCATGACACCGAACCAGGCATTGAACCGGTTGCTTGCGGGAACCGGCGTGACCGCAAGTTTTGCCGAATATGACCGTGTCGCGCTTTCATCCCAGGAGGATTTGAGCGCCGACGGGGCAACGGCGCTCAACACAATCCAGATATATGGCGACAGGGGTGCGGCTACGCTGGATGACGTAAGTGCAAGTGTCGGTGTTTTGACCGCTGAAGATATCGATTATGGGCAGATACAATATTTGCCGGGGGCTCTGCGACGGCTTGCCAATGTGGACAAGGGCGCCACAAACAATACGGGGATCGTCATCCGTGGCATGAATTTCGAGGGTTTCTCGCCCGCAGGCGCGCCAATGGGCTCGATCTATGTCGATGGCATATTGCAGAGCCGCTACAATTCCCGCTTTGGCGCGCGCAACCTTTGGGATGCCGAGCAGGTCGAGGTTTATCGCGGCCCTCAATCCACGATGAGTGGCCGGGCGGCGACAGCCGGCGCAATTTACCTGAAGACCAAAGATCCGACCTTTGAACACGAATATGTGCTCTCGGGCACCGTGGGCAACAAGGACCTGGCGGGTGGGGCATTTGTCGCCAATGCGCCGCTCAGCGAGGATCTTGGTCTGGCCCTGCGCATTGCCGGCTCCTATGAGCAACTGACGACGGAGATCGAGTATCCGTCCTATGAGGTCTACGACAATTATGATGATTTTCGAACGGAGCTGAGCGGCAACATCCGCGCAAAGCTTCTGTTCGAGCCGACAGAGATGCCGGATACGCGCGCCCTGTTTACATATTCCTATTCAAAAGACCGGCCAAACGAGCGGCTCGTCGATCCTTTTACGGGATACGGCAACTTCTATCTCTTGCCGACATTGGCCGAATTCCGGCAAATCGAGATGCACAATGCAGGTCTTGAGGTGACGCAGGACATTACACCGGCGCTCCGGCTGACCTCCCAAACCAGCATCAGCTATGGCCTCACAGAACGTGAATCCATCGACAATGGCACGCCGGGTGTCGCCAATGCATGGTACGGCACCTATGCGGATACGTTGACCTCACAGGAGCTGCGCCTCAACTACGAACAGGATCAATGGAGCTGGGTTGCAGGATTGTTTGGCAGCTACGAATATCAGGATTCCGATCTGTTCTGGCGCTCCACTGAGTTCAGTCTGGAGCAGGATTCGCTTTATTCCCGCACAACGACAAATCTTGCCGCCTTTGGCGAAGCCCAATATGAGTTTCTGCCCGGCTGGAAGGCCATTGCGGGTGGGCGTATCGATTATGTTCGGGAGACAACAGAAGAGACGAATGTCAGCACAATTATCAGCGGCGGCTCCACACCCTCATTCACCAATGCGTCGATCAGTGAAATCAATGTGGTGCCGAAAATCGGCATTTCGAAAGCGTTCAATCCAAATCACGTGACGGGGTTCACCTATTCGCAAGGCTTTAGAACCGGCGGGTTCTACGTCGATCGAACCACAGGAGACCCGGTAGAATATGACCCGGAATTTGCCGACAATTACGAGTTGTTTTACAAGGGCAAGTTTCTGGACGAACGGCTTCGAATAGATGCCAATGTCTTCTATACCAAATACCGGGACCAGCAGGTTGAATCGACCGCTCCGGGCATAGGGGGCGGCACCGTCGTCAACAACGCGGCTTCATCCTATTCCTATGGCTTTGAATTGGAACCGTCTTTCGACGTCAATGAAAATTTGTCGCTGTTTGCCTCGCTGGGTTATCTCCAAACAGAATTTGAAGAGTTCGACCACCGGACCTACGGAGACCTGTCGGGCGAGCGTTTTCCCGCTGCACCGGAATGGTCGGTCGCCTTTGGTGGTCTCTATACCTTCAACAACGGGTTCTACATTGGCGGAGATGCAAAGTTCGTTTCAGACAGTATCGCCCGTTTTGACACAGCAGCTCCCCTCGATACGGTTGACAGCCGTTTCATCGTCAACGCCCAGGCTGGATTTCGAACAGACACATGGGAGATCAACGCATTTGTCGAGAACCTGTTTGATGAACGCTATTTCACCACCAAGGAACTACAAGGCAGCGGGGTTAATCCGACCTATGCACAGGTTGGCCCAAGCCGATTGTTCGGACTGAATCTGAAAGCAAAATTCTAAGCATATCCATGAAGTTGCGGGCGGCGTCTGAAGGTGTCGCCCGCGACAGTTCCCTGGGCCCGCACAACGCCAACTGACAGAGAATTACCTTGCGACTGATCGGCATCATTGTTTGTTTCCTATTGTCCCTGACACCGGCGCTTGCCGCGTGTGAGAACCTGATGATCTCACAGCATATCTACGGTGAGGAGGTCTGCGTACCGGCCAACCCGCAACGCATCGTTACGCTGGAACCGTGGATGTCTCTCGGGATGCTGCACGAACTCGGCGTGACGGTCGCGGGGGTCCCGATGATCGGGATACAGGATCAGGACCTGCGCAAAACCATGGAAGAGGCCTCCGTTGCCGATATCGGGCATCCGGCACAGCCAAGCCTCGAGCGGATCATCGCTTTGCAGCCAGACCTCATTATCGGCAGCTCTCATCTACATGAGCCGATCCATGACAAGCTGTCGTTGCTGGCGCCAACCCTGCTTTTCGAACCAATGGGCTGGAAAGAGCTCTTCAAACAGATCGCCAGGATCACCGGGCGTGTGGAAGCGGCGGAAGAGGCGCTTGAGGCCTATGAGGCGCGCGCCGCTGCGATCCGCAAGCGTCTCCCGCAGGGTCTGCGGGTCTCCGTCGTTCGCGTCGCGCCCATGGGGTTTCAGCTCTATCTGGACGGTCCCTCCGCCTATGCGCCCTACAGGGTGCTGCGGGAAGCCGGTGTGAGGCGCACCACCTATGAAACGGCCGTCGACGACACGACGGTCAAACGACCGGACTGGGAAGAAATATCAGCGCTGGACGGGGATATCCTGCTCTACGTGGTGGCCAGCGGCATCGATCCGGGGCCCGATGAGGACCTGGCGCTTGCCACGGTCTCGAACCCGCTGTGGCAAAACCTGCCCGCCGTACAATCGGGCCGGGCTTATCGTGTCGACCGGGCGACCTGGATGGGGTTTCACGGAACAGTGTCCGCGCATCGTGTGCTTGATGATATTGAACGCTACATCCTGGCGGCTCCGTGACGGCAAAGGTACCCTTGAAAAGGCCATTGGCCCCGCTGTTTTTATCCGGGCCGGACCGCTTGCGGTTGTCGGCTCTTTTGGTGTGCCTGTGCCTGCTGCCGGTTGCAGCCCTTTGGTCGGTGGGCATTGGCACGACGCGCATTCCCTTGCCTGAGGTGGTGCAGGCGGTGCTGGCTTTTGACGGTTCGCGCGATCATCTGGTCATCATGACAATACGTCTTCCCAGGGTGCTTGCCGGCCTGCTGGCGGGCGCTGCGCTTGCTGTTTCGGGAGCGATCATGCAGGCAATGACAAACAATCCGCTGGCCTCGCCGGGCCTCCTCGGCGTCAATGCCGGCGCCGCCTTTGCCGTTGTCCTGACCCTGACTGTTTTTGGTGCCGGGGCAGCCAATCTGTTTATCTGGTCCGCCTTTGCAGGCGCCGGGACGGCTTCAGTTCTGGTCTATCTTGCTGGCTCTATCGGGCCGGCTCAGGATTCGCCCGTCAAACTGGTGCTGGCCGGGGCGATCATGAGCGCATTCCTGATGTCGCTTACTACGGCCGTGCTCATCTTCGACCAGAACACGCTCGACAGCGTCCGTCTGTGGACTGCCGGATCTCTCACCGGCCGCACCATGGGCCAGGTGCGCACGGTTGCGCCCTACATGCTGGCCGGATTTGTCGCCACGGCTGTCTTTTCCCGGCAATTCATGACCCTGAGCCTCGGGGCTGACGTCTCAAGAACCCTGGGGCAGAACCCGATTGTCTGGCGCGGGCTGGCTGCACTGATCGTCATTCTGCTCGCCGGAAGCGCGGTGGCGCTTGCAGGGCCGATCGGTTTTGTCGGTCTGGTGGTGCCGCATATCGTTCGCCTGAGTATTGGCATCGACTACAAATGGATTCTCCCCTTCGCAGCAGCAGGCGGCGCTTTGCTCGTTGTCCTGGCGGACACTTTGAGCAGGCTGCTGTTCCCGGGCCAAAGCTTTCCGGTTGGCATCACCATGGCGCTGATCGGCGCACCGTTTTTTGTCTGGCTGGCGCGCGGTCGCACACAGGAGACGTCATGACACGCATTGTCATCGTACTGCTGATTTGCATCGCCGGATGCATGCTTGCCGGTCTCGCCCATGGCGATGTTGCGCTCTCCTATGCCGAGATCGCCACCGTTCTGCTGCAGCCGTCCAAAGCGGCTCCACATGTTCAGATGATCATATATGACCTGCGTATGCCCCGTTTGCTGTTGAGTATTCTTGTGGGGGGCGCGCTGGCCGTTGCAGGTGTGGTCGCCCAGGCCATCATGCGAAACCCGCTGGCTGAACCAGGCATTCTCGGCATCAATTCCGGCGCGGCGCTTGCCATCATGATCGTAATCGTCGGATTGGACAACGTACCGGCGCACCTGACGCCGTGGGCCGGTTTTCTGGGGGCGAGTGTGATGGCCGCCACAATATATGGGCTCTCCTGGCGCAATGGCGCCTCGTCACTGCGCATCATCCTCATCGGCATCGGGTTGAGTTCGATGGCAGGAGCGATGACCACAACGCTATCGACCTTCGGGGAAATCATGGATGTCCAGCGTGCGCTGATATGGCTCGCGGGAAGCGTCTATCATGCGGATTGGGCCAGCGTGCGCACGCTGGCCTTGTGGCTTGTCGCGCCCCTTGCGCTGACCATTGTGTCAGCGCGCATGCTTGATCTCATTCAACTGGGAGACCCGGTCGCCAAGGGGCTTGGCCAGCGGGTTAATCTCGTCCGCGCCTTGATGATCGTCTTGTGCACGCTCATTTCGGGCGCTGCCGTGGCGGCAGCCGGACTGATCGGCTTCATTGGGCTGGTGGCGCCGCATCTGGCGCGCCGGCTGGTTGGGCCGATGCATCGACGGTTGCTTCCGGTTTCAGCGTTGATAGGTGCCCTGCTTGTTCTGTGTGCCGATATCGTTGGACGAACAGTGATGGTCCCCGCCCAATTGCCGGCAGGTCTCGTCGTTGCTCTGATCGGCGCCCCATTCTTTGGTTTTCTTTTGTGGAGGCATCGTCATGTCACAGCCTGAGCGAAGCGGAAATGCCTGTTTGAACACGACTGATCTCGTCGTTGCCTATGGAACCACGCGCGTTGTCGAGCAACTCGATCTGTCAGTGCCATCGGGAAAGCTGACCGCATTCGTCGGCCCCAACGGCAGCGGCAAATCAACCATATTGCGCGCGCTTGCCGGCTTGCTTGCGCCCACGGATGGAACAATCCTTCTCGACGGGCGCTCCATAGACCAACTGTCGACCCGCGCCATGGCGCAGCGCATCGGCGTATTGTCTCAGGGGCCGGTCGCTCCGCAGGGGCTGAGTGTTCTTGATCTTGTCCGTCAGGGGCGTTATCCGCACCGCCCCTTGTTCAGCCGGTGGACAGAGAAAGACACGGCCGCCTGCGACGAAGCGCTCGAACAGACCGGCATGACGGCCTTGCGCGAGCGGCGCATCGATCATCTGTCGGGAGGCCAAAAGCAACGCGCATGGATCGCAATGACCCTTGCCCAGGAAACACCCGTACTGCTTCTTGACGAACCAACAACATTTCTCGACCTGGCGCATCAGATCGACCTCATGGAGCTGGCTGCGAATCTGGTGCGTAACCTGAACAAAACGGTGGTTGCAGTTCTTCACGACCTGAACCAGGCAGCCCGCTACGCCGATCATATGATTATGCTCAAAGACGGCAGGGTCATCGCTGCGGGGCCACCTGAAGAGATTGTTACGGCTGACATTGTTCGAGCGGTTTTCCAGGTCGACTCGATGATCATTCCAGACCCTGTGACACAAACGCCCTTATGCATACCGATACCCAAACGCCCTTAGGTGCCATCGAGATCGACCGAATCTGTTGCTTGCGCGCAACATCCTCAAATATTTCCGGTGACGCAGACATTCTGTCGCGACAGGACGGATTTCAATTTGCGCAATGAAAACAAATATAAACATGAGTATTAATTTCATGTATTGATCACAGCGGATGTTTGCAGGTGGCTGTGCCCGACCCACCACCATTGCAGAACCAATTGCCCTTGCTTAAGATGAAACGGCCCGTTTCCCAAGGGAATTGGCAGTCAATTTCGGCAGTCGTCGGCGCGTTGGAAGCACATAGGATCATTGCATCGCCAGGCGCGTTGCTTCCTGCTCTCGAGCCACCGGTGCCTGTTGTTCGCTCGAGCCAGCCAGAGTAACGCGTAACCATGTCAAGCCTCTCAGAAGAGATGACCATCAGCTCCGACCTTCACGGTCACACATTGCTGAACCGCGCCATTGAGGCCTACTACAATGACATCGTGAAAGCCGTTGCCCACCGGAGCTTGTCGCAGGGCAATGCGCCGGATATTGTTCATGATCTCTACATCAAGCTGGCAGCGCAACCCGAGGTGTTGCGTGACAAAAGATCAATCCGGGCATTCCTTTGCCGTGCCGCAATCAATCTGGGTATTGACCGGCACCGGCGGGAACGGTTCGAAGCGCGTTTGTTCGCCTCTATGGAACAGGAAGCGCACAACGTCGTGGCGGAGACCGCATCCCCGGACTACCGGCTTGAGGTCTCGGCGCGCCTGGGCATTCTGCGCCAGGCAATCGGCGAGTTGCCGGTGCGGCGGCGCGCCGTGTTCATCCTGCATCGGCTTCACGGTCAGTCACCCGATGAAATTGCGGTAAGGCTCAATATCTCCCGCAACATGGTTGACCGTCACCTGCGACGGGCACTTGCCCATTGCCTCGATCGTCTCATGCAATTGGGTTAGGTCTTGAGTCCCAAACAGCGCAGTCCATTCGTCTAATGGGTGAGGATAGCAACTTTTGGGAGAACACATGGTGAAGAGGCGACCGACGCATGCACAGCGCAAGCGCCATCGGGAGGCCGCGGACTGGGCCATGCGGAATCGCGAAGCCGATTTTTCCGGGGAAGATTTGCGGGCATTTCATCAGTGGCTGGACGAGGATCAGGAAAATCAGCGCGCCTATGACGCCGCCGAGCAATTGCTCGGGGATGCCTGTATTGCTATCAAATCTGACCCTGATCTGAAGACATTCGAGGCCAAGCCGGCCAGCCCCCGCAAGGCGGTTGCCGGCACCCTGCTTGGTCTTGCCTTTGCGACGGGTCTGTTTTTTGCGCTTGATGGGCCGATGCGCCTGCGGGCAGATGTTGTTTCGGGTGTCGCGGAGCTGCCCATCGTCAGGCTCGATGACGGATCGATCATCCATATGAATGCCCTATCCGCCATCGCCGTGGATTATTCGGATCAAGTCAGAAAAATACGGCTCCTGAGAGGAGAGGCCTTCTTCGAAGTCGCAGCTGATCCGCAACGGGCATTTACCGTCGAGGCGGGCGATACGCGGGTGACCGCGCTCGGAACAGCCTTCAACATTCATCGCGCAGATGATGAGACGGATGTTACGGTAACGCACCATTCTGTTCTTGTGGAATTTGCTGACCCTGATCAGACGCAAATTCGTCTGAACGAAGGCGAGCATGTCGGCTACGACACGACAGGTGCCATCAGTCAGGTGACACCCAAGGATGCGGCCTCTGCCCTGGCGTGGCGCAAAGGTTTGCTGGTTCTGGACAACGTCCGGCTGTCCCATGTGGCTCAAGAACTTGAACGGCATTTCACCGGCAGGATCCTGATCGCAAGCCCGGGTCTTGCTGATCGGCGGATAAGTGGAACCATGGCGATTTCCGACACGCCGGCGGCGCTGGCCTTTCTTGAACAGGCACTCAATTTGAACGTTACAAAAATTGGTCCAATCATCATATTGAGCGATTGACGGCTTCACAGCCACGGACAGTTTGCTGGCCGGATGTCTGCGGGGCCTCAAGGGCCCCGCAAGGCGTTTGGCAACCCTGTGGTCACTCAGGCCGGGGAACGGCTGGATCAGCTGTCTGAATGGTGCGCTGCCTGGGTTTGATCGATATGGGCAAAGACCTCCTTGGCCGCGAAGAGCCCGTTGAGGGCTGCCGGGAAGCCGGCGTAGACGGCCATCTGCATGAGGATTTCGGTGATCTCGTCGCGAGACAGTCCGACATTCAGTGCCGCTTCTATATGCACCTTGAGTTGCGGCGTGGCTGTGCCCATGGCTGCAAGCGCTGCGACGGTGGCAATCTCGCGGTCGCGCAGCGACAGGCCGGGGCGCGAATAGATATCTCCGAACGGAAATTCGAAGAGGTAGTCTGCAAATTCAGGCGCGATATCGGCGAGCGCGTCAATGACGTTCTGGCCGGCCTTGCCGTCGATTCTATCGAGCGCCCGCCGGCCGCGTTCCAGTCGTGTTTCGTCCGTCTTGGGGAAATTCTGCGTCATCAATTGGTATCCTCTGTTCTGCATCAGCATAGCCGCTGATCTTGTCATCGAGGATGAGAAGACAGGTCTCCAGTTCAGCCACATGTGCGCGGACCTTTTCGCGATGCGCTTCGAGCAGGGCGCGCCGTTGTGGTCCCGTATCAGTGCCCTTGGCCCGCAGGTCCGCATAGGCGCGCATTTCGCGGATCGGCATGCCGGTGGTTTTCAGGCGGCTGAGGAATTCGATCCAGATCAGGATCGAGGCATCGTAGTCCCGCTGGCCGGAGCCATCCCGATCAGCACGGGGCAGCAGTCCGATCCGCTCGTAATAGCGGATCGTATGGACCGATAATCCGGTGCGTTTTGCCAGGGTGCCGATTTTCATGGATCTTGTCTTTCATCACGATACAGGGAAGATACGGGTTAGAGTGCACTCCAGGTCAATAGGCATTTATGGAAAACTTTGGCTTGGGCCTGCTGTCACACATGATCCCCAAAAAGGCTCTCAGCCGCGCGCGGGCAAGCGCTGCATCTGCGGCCATTGCGCCATTCGATAATTTCAGGTCCGCGCATGTCACTCAGCCGTGTATGGTGGCGCAAAAGCTGCCTGCGAGAACTCACCCAAGGACCTTTTCATGCGCGTGCCAACAAATCTGTTCGAGCCGCTGACGCTGCCCTGTGGCGCCATCCTGAAGAACAGGATTGCAAAATCGGCCATGTCCGATTCCCTCGGAGACGGGACCGGCCATCCGACACAGGAACAGATGAGACTCTATCAGCGTTGGGCTGAGGGCGGAGTGGCCGTATCAATTGTTGGCGAAGTGCAGGGCACAGGCGCTTATGCCGAAAAGCCGGGCAACCTGGTGCTGAACGAGGGCTCCGACCTGGAACGTTTCAGGGCGCTTGCCAGACAGGGCGGCCAGAATGATACCCTGCTGTGGCTGCAACTGGGTCACGCCGGTGCGCTCGCCTATGCGCCGACAAGCGCCCCCAAAGGCCCCAGTGCACTGGACTTGTCCGGTCTTGGTTGCGCGGGTTTGAGCTTGGCGGAGATTGCGCAATTGCCGTCGGAATTTGCCAGGACGGCCTTGTTGGCGCAGCAGGCCGGTTTCGGCGGCGTGCAAATTCACGCGGCGCACGGTTTTCTGCTCAGCCAGTTCCTGTCGCCGCTGTTCAACAGGCGCAGCGACGCCTACGGCGGCTCGATCACCAACCGCATGCGGCTTTTGCTGGAGACCATCGAGGCCGTGCGTGCGGCCGTCGGGCCGAAATTCCCGATTGCCGTGAAACTGAATTCATCCGATCAGCTGGAGGGTGGGTTCTCGGAGGAGGATGCGCTCAAGGTCGTTGCGGCGCTTGATCAGACGTCCATCGATCTGATCGACATCAGCGGCGGCACCTACTTCCCGGGCGCCAGATCGGCTTCCGACAGAGCCGGCGGCGGCCCCTATTTTCTCGATTTCGCGAAGCGCTGCCGCGCGGTGACCTCAAAACCCCTGATGCTGACCGGTGGCTTCAAGACGCGCTTGCAGGCAGAGGATGCCGTGATCAGTGGCGCGGTCGATGTCGTTGGTCTCGCCCGTGCGCTGGTTCTCGAGCCGTCACTGCCGGGCCTGTGGAAATCGGACCGGAAGCCGCAGCCCAAGTTTCCCCGCTTTGTCGATGCCCCGGAAGGCGGCATAACGGCCTGGTACACCATGCGCCTGACCCGCATCGGCGCCGACGCGGAAACCGAACGGGTCGAAGATCTTCCGCAGGCCGTTCGAGACTATGAAGCGCGCGACAAGGCACGCACCGAAATCTGGTTGCGTCACTTCAGTGATGCTGTCACGCGCTGAACCCAAAGCGCTCTACCTGTTGCCAATGCTGTTGTGGGCCATCAAGCCAATCGAAACGTTCAGGCTCACACGCCATCTTTTTTCAGCAGGAAGGCTGCGGTTTCCAACAAGCTGGCTGAAACCGGCCGGAACGCGATCCCGAGTTGTGCCTGCGCCTTTGCGCTGCTGACCTCTGCGCGCTGACCCAGCGCGGGAATGATCCCCCGGATGGCCGGATCAAAGAGCGCCAGAAAGCGCATCAGCAGATTGGGCGCGACGCGCGTCGGAATTTTCCTGTCGGGATATTGCGCCTTGAGGATCGCCGAAAAGTCAGAGAATTCCAGATAGCCGCCACTGCAGGCGAAGCGTTGGCCTGCGCTCTCCGGGCGCTCAAGAGCCGCGATGTGCGCTGCTGCAACGTCGCGCACATCGACGCTGGCAAATCCCATGTCCGGCAACATGGGGTCTTTGCCGGACAATGCCCGCTCAACGACTTGCAGTGACGATCCATACCGTTGGCCGATGGGTGGTCCCAGAACCAGGCCGGGATTGATGGTCGTCAATGCCATGTCGGGGGCATCTGTTGAGACAAAATCCCAGGCGGCCCGCTCGGCCAGCGTTTTGGACTTGGGATAGGCCGCGGATGTCTCCAGGTCGGCCCAATCCGTTTCGTCAAATGGCGCACCGCCGAGTTTCTGGGGATAGCTGACAATGGCAGCTGCAGATGACGTCAGTATCACCCGATGGACGTTGGCATTCTTTGCGGCCTTCAGCGCGCGGATCGTTCCATCGACTGCCGGTCGGATGAGCGTCTCTTCGTCTTTGGGAGCGGCCAGCGGAAACGGCGATGCGGTATGCATCAAGGCATCGACGCCGGTCAGGGCCGCGTCCCAACCAGCATCAGAGCCCAGATCCAGCACCACGCAGTTCAGACCAGCCGTGACCATTTCCGGGGTGAGACCTGCAGCGATCAAATCAGACCGCAATATTGCCTCGCTGTCCAACGAGCGAACAGAACCACGCACTGCAAACCCCTTTTGCAGCAGCTGAAAAATGAGGTGTTTGGCGATATAGCCGGTCGCACCGGTCACCAGAATCGTTTGGGTCATGGAAATCCTTGGTCAGTTGTTTCCAGTGAAAGACAAATTGCTGTCAATCGGTCTGCAGAGCGATCGTGTCACAGGTCAGGTCTAAATACACCCTTGGAAACAGCGGCAGGGCCTGTCAAAAAGTCGACGTCCCTCGCCATTCCAGAACGCCACGTCCTTTCCGGCTCGGAAACAAAGGGTGCAATGTTTCTGCAGTCGTGATCGAAAGCCTGGCGCCAGCGATCGAAAATGTCTGCGCCTGTTCAGTCACCACCCACCCGGGATACCATGAGACCGCGACGTCGGTGATGCACTGATTATCACCTTCAATTCGGAATGGGCCACCTCAGAACATGCAGGGACGCTGAAAGTATCAGTGATGTGTACCATTCATACTTGCGGTCTAAGATTTTGAATATCAACGATTTTTATTAAGTTCTTGTGTTTATTGGATTTTATTGTTATCCACAGCAGCAAGATGCTACAATTGGGACCGCGCCTCGATACGCGAGGCCGCATCGAGTGCGATCATGAGCAAGAGCTACACACTATACATCAAAGCCTACACGCCCGAGACCATTCCAATGGCGCGGCTGGCTCAATACATGCAAAATCTTGCTGCGTTGCTCGGGCACGAAACCGCCGTGCATTTCCAAACGCTCAAACCAGGCAGCACGCAACTCGTCACACGGATTGACCATGAAGACGTACCGAAGGTTGCGCGCCATCTTGCGCAGGTCAATCGAGGCGAGAGCAGCCCGGAAGCTAGCAAAGCGCAAGCCGAGATCGACCGCTTGCTCGCCGAGGATAACGCTAGCGGTTTTGTTTACGAGGACGAAGACCCAAGCGCTGAGGTCATAGTGTTTCCGGGTGTAACAAGACCACGCCCGATGACCTACGGCCCGTTCAATCAAGAAGGCTCGCTTGACGGCATTCTTATAAGTGTCAGCGGTGCAGATCAAACGGTGCATCTTCAGTTGCAAAACGGGGATATAAAATACACTGGTATCGATACCAACCGTGAAACAGCCCGCCGTCTTGCCAAGCATATGTACGAGCCCGTTCGTGTTTTCGGTACTGGCCGGTGGCTTCGTGATCAGGAAGGAAACTGGATTCTCAAGAAGTTCCGCGTTGACAGCTACAGCATTCTTGCAGCCAATGATCTTAAAGATGCAATCGACCAAATGCGCGATATCGATGGCAGTGATTGGAAAGAAATGGATGATCCCATCAAAGCCTTGAAAGCTCTGCGTGAGAAGGCCAGCGGTTTGCACTAATGGTTGTTTTGGATAGTTCAATTCTGCTGTTTGTCCTTGATCCAACGCCAAAGCGCCCCTCGATTCTACGACAGGTGAGCCTTTGGAAAAGGCCGCCGAGCGGATCGAGTATCTGATCGAAAACCTCACCGCTGACAAAGAGAGAATCCTAATACCAACACCGGTTTTGAGTGAAGTCTTGGTTTATGCTGGCGATGCCTTGCAGCAGTATCTTGAAATACTTAATGGACAATCGGCCTTCCGGATAGCAGCCTTCGACGAGAAGGCAGCCATTGAAGCTGCTCTCGCCATGAGAGATGCGATTGAGCGTGGGGGTCATCGTATTGATTCGGCCAATCCCGATGCCACCAAAACCAAAATCAAGTTTGATCGGCAGATTGTTGCTATCGCCAAGGCGGAAGGCGCACATACTGTCTATTCTGACGATGACGATGTGCACAATTATGCGACCCGAGCCGGTTTGCAGGCCTATCGCACGACCGAACTTAATCTACCACCTGAAGACGCTCAGCAGTCTTTGCGTTTCGCACCCGACGATTAGACCGATTGGAGCCTTTTGATTAATTGCTCAGCGTCTGCGACGGCTCAAATTCTGCGGTAACAGCCTAGCGCAATGAAAGCCCTCTGGCCGATCAACCCATTCTTCCAATTTGCTGCGGCCCATGCTCTAAGGGCTGCCTAGGGATCTGCCAACTGCTGTGGCTTGCAACCTTATATTTTTGCGTATTTAAAACTCAATTCAGCAACTGGCTCGCAACAACATCAATCGCTGATGCACCCTCGTCCTTGGAGCGCGCGGTGGTCACGACCAGGGCTTCGCCTTCGCGGGGGACGACGCCGGTCAGGGCTTCGACGATTTCGGGGTGGGTGATCATCACCTGGTTTCCGGGGCCGCGGAATTGGCGGATAAGCTGTGTGAGGGTTTCCATATGGGCTGCCAGGGTCGCCGGGTCGTCATCGACAATGTCGAGGGCTTCCAGCGGTTCGGCCTCGACATTGGGGAAGGTGTTGCTTGCCGTTTCCAGCGTGCGGCACCAGCGGCTTGCATAGACCCTCGAAATGGAGATGGAGCGGGCGGCAAAGCGCACGCTGTAGCGCCGCGCCAGTTGGCGGCCGCGATCCGACAGATTGCGCTGGGTGGTGCAGTCTTCCAGATCAAAATAGGGTGGATCGCCAACGCCCGGCGCGTTTGCGTGGGTCATCAGGATCGTATAGCCGCCGGTCGCAAGACGGGCCCAGGTGGCTTCTGTGGCATTCGCCTGGAATGCACCATACAAATAGGGCGTCAGGCAGAGCGCGGCGAGAACGAGCAATCTTTTCAACATTCAGCGGTTCCGGTTCCTTGGGTCTTGTGCATATGGTGCCATCAGGAGGAAGAGGCAAGCGCATGATGGCCAAACGCCTGAGGACTACACTCCAGACAACGAAAATCCGGGCGGGATCAGTTCGACGTTAGCATGGAATCTGGTCGAATGTTGCCCGCAATATGGTCACACCATGCCATCTGTTCCAATGTGCTTACAAGGGCCATCCGTGCGAGGCTGCAATGGTGCTGTGAGCGAGCGGTTCTTCGCTGACCAGCGGAACGATCTTGCGGATGGCAAGCCCTGGCATTTCTTGATCTTCATGGCTGAAACAGACGGCTGTCAGAAACTCGTCGGCCAGCGCCAATTGCCAGAATTGCCAGCGCGATGCCCGGTCGCCAAGGCTGTCCTCCACGGTCAGATCAATCTCACCCTTGCCCGACAGACCAAAACTGAACTGATCCAGCGGGATCGACAGGCCCATGCCACGGGCCTTGATGTAGGATTCCTTCAAGGTCCAATAGGCAAAGAAGCGGTCCTGTTGCTGGGATGCCGGCAGATTGTTGAGCGCGGCGCATTCGGCCGGAGAGAAATAGCGGTTGGCAATGCCAATGGTTGCGGCGTGGCGCCTGGCGCTTTCGACATCAATGCCCAGGGTGCGCTGATCCGTGACGCCGAGCAGCACCAGATCATGCGTGTGGGTGATGTTGAAGGTCAGCGTCGGCGCAAGCATGTCCCTGTTGCTCAGGTGTGGGCGGCCGTATTGGTTCTTGGCAAAGGTCAGGTCCTTTGCCCCGATCGAAAGATAGCGTGACAGGACGGTGCGGGTCAGCGCCCTTGTGATCAGGAACCGGTGCCGGTCAACCGCGCGCACCAGCCGCTGCATTCTTTGGGTTTCATCTGGCGGCAGCAGATCACGGTAGTGTTGCAGCAGGGCCGGGTCGGCAATTTCAGCGGGGAAGGCGGCCCATAGATCAATCCTGCCTGAAGCGGCTGTCAGTGCGGATAGCGATCTGTTCGGTTGGGCTTTGTGCATATGTGCCAATCAGGAACCTGCGCCGGGCCTCAGTAAAGCCAGCGTACCAGCGCCAGGGTAATGAAGGGGAAGAACGCCAGAATGATGACCCGGATGATATCGGTGGCAACAAAGGGCAGCACCCCGCGATAGGTCTGGGACAGTGGAATGTCTTTCGCCATGGAGTTGATGACAAACAGATTCATGCCCACCGGCGGCGTAATCAGGCCCACTTCAACGACGATCAACACGAGGATGCCGAACCACAGGGCGAATTCCTCTGTCGACAGGCCGAAATCAAGACCGATGACAATCGGAAAGAAGATCGGCACGGTCAAAAGGATCATCGAGAGTGAATCCATGACACAGCCGAAAATCAGGTAAAGCAGCAGGATGATGCTGAGCACCAGCCAGGGTGAGAAGCCCTGTTCGGTGACAAAGATCGCGGCTTCCTGTGGCAATTGCGACAGGGCAAGGAAACCATTGTAGATGGCGGCGCCGAGAATGATCATGAAGATCATGCCGGTGGAACTGGCCGTTTCCATGATCGATGACTTGAGTGTTGCAAAGGTCAGCCCACGGTTGAACAGGGCAATCACCCCGGTGCCGGCCGCGCCGACGGCCGCAGCCTCTGTCGGTGTGAAAATGCCCCAATAGATACCGCCGACAACCACGATGAAAACAACGAGCACGGGCCATACGGCCAGCAGTGCCTGAAAACGCTCACGATAGGGCGCAGGCGCGCGGGTGCCGGCCGAATCCGGCTTGATGCGCACATAGATCGAGATTGCCAGCATGTAGCCGACGGCGGCCAGAATGCCGGGTATGATGGCGGCGACAAAGAGTTTGGCAATATTCTGTTCGGTGAGGATGGCGTAGATGACCAGCACGACGGAAGGCGGAATGAGAATGCCCAGCGTGCCGCCGGCAGCCAAGGCGCCGGTCGACAGCGGACCGGAATAGCCATAGCGCTTGAGTTCCGGCAGGGCGACCTGGCCCATGGTGGCGGCGGTGGCCAGCGATGAGCCACAGATGGCGCCAAAGCCGGCGCAGGCGCCGACAGCCGCCATGGCGACACCGCCACGGTGATGGCCGAGCCAGGTTTCGGCTGCCTTGAACAGGGCTGTTGACATGCCGCCAAGTCGGGCAAATTGCCCCATCAGCAAGAACAGCGGCACGATGGACAGGGAATAATTGGAGAAGGTTCCATAGGTCTGGTTCTTGAACTGGCCAAGAATCATCAGGAAGGAATCATTGATCAGGTAACTGCCCAGAACACCGGCGGTGAGCATGGCAACACCAATGGGAATGCGCAGGAAAATCAGGATGAGCAGCAGGGGGAATGACCAGATTCCGATTTCCAGATTTGTCACGACAATTCCCCATGCACGGTCATTGTTGACCCGGTCCTGAATTCAACGAGGCTGCGCCACAGGCACCAAAGCGCAATGATGACGAAGACGACAGCGCCGACAAGGCTGGCCGCATAGGCCCACCAGAGCGGAAACTGCAGAATGAAGGTCGTTTCGCCATAGCTGTGCTTGTCGATGGTTCCCAGCCAGTGACGCCAGCAGATCAGTATGGCAAAGGCCAGCATCAGCGCGTTTGCGACGATTTCGATCAGCCGGTTTGCCGTATCGCTGAAATGCATGGTGAGAATTTCAACGACCGCATGACTGCGGTTGAGATGGCACCAGGGCAGAAAGGCGAAGACCGCAAAGGCCGTGCCGGCTTCCATCAGTTCGAAGTCACCGGGGATGGGGCCGAGGCCTGCAAAGACGAAGGCGCGGCCTGTCACGGAAATCACCGTCACGATGATGAGTGCTGTCAGCACCAATCCGCCGGCAAGCGCCATGATGCGTGCCAGAGTATAGATGGATTTTTCCAGACGCGCCGTCATTCAGTTCCCCCGAGGGTCCGTAATCGGACTTCTTTTGGAATCAGTCTTGTCAAACATGATCCTGTTGTCTTCTCCCACGGGCTGTCCGCGCCGTCATTCAGCATATGGGGTCCTGCGGACAGTGCCTAGAGGAACGGCGCATTTAAATGCACCAATTGTCTATGACGGGCAATAGGAATGGGCAGGTCATGGGTGTTTTGTCAAAGCAAATACGGCAGGGAATTGTTATCCCCTGCCGTGATTTTCGGTGCTACTTGGTGTGTTTGGCGATCAGCGCCTGGGCGCGTTCGTAAAGGTCACTGCCGTCAATGCCCTTGGCATCCATTTCGGCAATCCAGTTGTCGATGACCGGCTGGGAGGCTTCCTTCCAGCGGGCGACTTCCGCTTCATCAAGGACGACGATCTTGTTGCCGCGGTCTGCAGCGATCTTGCGGCCGGGAGCGTCATATTCCTGCATGGTCTTGCCGGCAAAGGCTGAAAATTCCAGTCCGGAATTGTCATCAATGACCTTCTTGAGATCATCAGGCAGGCTATCAAATTTGGCCTTGTTCATGGCCAGCACAAAAACCGCCGTATAGAGCGCCCGGTCACCGGAAAATTCCGTATGGGTGTCAACAAGCTCGGCAACCTTCAGAGCCGATGTCACTTCCCATGGAATCACCGTGCCATCGATTACGCCTTTCGACAGGGCTTCGGGAATGGCAGGCACCGGCAGGCCGACGGGAGTGGCGCCCATTTCGGAGAGCAGGCTGTTGATCACGCGGGTCGGTCCACGCAGCTTCTTGCCCTGCATGTCTTCCAGCTTGGTGATGCCGTCACCCTTGACGTGGAATTGGCCGGGGCCATGCATCCATGCGCCAAGAATTTTCAGATCCTTGAAGTCATTGTCTTTCATGTCCGTTTCGAACAATTCCCAATAGGCGCGTGAACCGGCCTCGGCATTGGTCATCATGAAGGGAAGCTCAAAGACTTCGGTGCGCGGAAAACGACCGGGCGAATAGCCAGGAAGTGTCCAGACGATATCGACGACACCATCGCGGGCCTGGTCGATGAGCTGCGGCGGCGTGCCACCGAGCGACATGGCGCCAAACAGGTCCACCTTGATGCGGCCGCCGGAATCCTTTTCGACCTTCTCGGCCCAGGGCTTGAGAATAAAGGCGGGAACATTGGCCTGTGGCGGCAGGAACTGGTGCAGTCGCAGGGTTACTTCCTGCGCCAGCGATTGCGCTGTGCCGGCGCCCAGTCCGGCTGCAAGGCAGGCCGCAGCCGCCAGTGATTTCAACAATGTGCGTTTCTTCATGATATCTCTCCCTGAGATCCCGCAGGATCTGTACACAAATGGCAATTCCGGTATCCGGCCGGTGAATATCCCTACCGAAGGCCCTTGCCGCAATCAAGACGTGATTTTTGTAACTGTCCAGCCCGGACAGTCTATTGGGCAAGGGTGCCTGTTTTTCAGTACAGGGGCAGTTCGTGGGTGTCTTTGAGGGTTTCAAGAACGATCGCCGATTTGACGTGGCGCACGGATTCATGCGGCAGCAGGATGTCGTTGACGAAGCCCGAAAGGGCCTTCAGGTCAGCGGTGACCACCTTGAGCATATAGTCCATTTCCCCCGTCAATGTGTGGGCTTCCAGCACTTCGGGCAACCGGCGGATCAACTCGGCAAACCGCCGGGCATTATCGCGATTGTGGGTGTCGAGGGTCACCGTGATGATGTTGACGATGCCAAGCCCCAGAAGGGTCGGGTCCAATCGGGCGAAGTAACCGCGAATATAGCCCTCCTCCTCAAGGCGAATGCGACGGCGGGAACATTGCGACGGCGACAGATTGACGCGTTCCGACAGATCGCCATTGGTCAGCCGTGCATCCTGTTGCAATTGCTGCAGCAATTTTCGGTCGAATTGATCAATCATCATTCTGTGCATCCTTGATAATGATTATGCGTCAATTGTGCGAAACATTAACATAATAAGCGAAATATGCAAAGAAAATGCGTTGATATTGCGCGATAATGCCTCAACGAAACAATGGTTCAGGAGAATTGCAATGGGTCCGTTTCCACATGAGGCACCGCCAGCCGTCATCAATGATGAAAATCCGGCAGGCACCGACGGGTTTGAATTTGTCGAATTTGCGCATCCTGAGCCCGAAAAGCTGGAAGCGCTGTTTACCAGAATGGGCTATCAGCCCGTTGCCCGGCACAAATCCAAGAACATCACCGTATGGCGGCAGGGCGACATCAACTATATCGTCAATGCCGAAAAGGGCTCTTTCGCCGACCGGTTCATCGACCTGCATGGCCCCTGCGCGCCGTCCATGGCCTGGCGGGTGGTGGATGCCAAACACACATTCGATCACGCTGTCGCCAGGGGTGCAACGCCCTATGAAGGCGATGACAAGACCATTGATGCGCCTGCCATTGTCGGCATCGGCGGCTCATTGTTGTATTTCATCGATACCTATGGGGAAAAGGGCTCGGCCTATGACGCCGAATTCGACTGGCTGGCAGAACGCGATCCGCGCCCGGCCGGCGTGGGCTTCTACTATCTCGACCATCTGACGCATAATGTCATTCGTGGCAATATGGACAAATGGTGGGCCTTTTATCGCGAGCTCTTCGGCTTCAAGCAGATTCATTTCTTCGACATCGAAGGCAAGATGACCGGGCTTGTTTCCCGGGCGATCACCTCGCCCTGCGGCAAGATCCGCATTCCGCTGAATGAATCGACGGACGACAAGAGCCAGATCGAGGAATACCTGCGCAAATACAAGGGTGAGGGCATCCAGCATATCGCTGTCGGAACGGACGATATCTATACCGCCACAGACACGCTTGCGGCCAATGATCTGAAATTCATGCCCGGCCCGCCAAAGACCTATTACGAGAAATCGCATGAGCGGGTGATCGGCCATGACGAACCGATTGATCGGATGGAAAAACACGGCATTCTGATTGACGGCGAAGGTGTCGTGAATGGCGGCATGACCAAGATCCTGCTGCAGATCTTTTCCAAGACAGTGATCGGGCCGATCTTTTTCGAATTCATCCAGCGCAAGGGTGATGAGGGCTTCGGCGAGGGCAATTTCCGCGCCTTGTTCGAATCCATCGAGGAAGACCAGATCCGCCGCGGCGTTCTGGATGTCGACGCCGCCGAATAGCGGAGTAAAGAACCCGAACAATCACACCGGCGGAAACCGAGAGCGCTTCATGTTCAAATGGATTCATTTGACCGAATCGATTTTGGTTGCTGATCCGGTCAAAACTTCG
>TARA_R110002126_G_scaffold142037_2_pt1 | contig 20715 bp, 17 predicted proteins | sample TARA_R110002126 | Tara Oceans TARA_R110002126 (sample SAMEA4397536) | marine metagenome | biome: Polar Biome; feature: [DCM] deep chlorophyll maximum layer (ENVO:01000326); material: water (ENVO:00002006), including particulate matter (ENVO:01000060) such as... | depth 30 m
TGGTATAATCATTTAGGGAACATTAAAGAAACTGCGGTGTATATAAACGGGGCTTTAAATGGTGAGAATAGTATGTATTATGATAATGGTAAAATTAATATAAGCCTCTCTTTTAAAGATAATAATATTGATGGTAAGTATGATTATTTTACAAGTAACGGTGCTTTATCCCAAAGAAAATATTACAAAGATGGCCTTTTAGATGGGGTTTTTAAATCCTATTTTAAAGTTGGCGAAGCGCTATTAGAGTTTAAAATTCCTTATACTAAAGATTTAATTGAAGGAGAAGCTATTGAATACTACGAAAACGGCAGTGTCTATTCAAAATCTGATTATATCAATGGTGTTTTAAGTGGTAAAAAAACTATTTATTATCCAAATAATGAAATTTCTTCAGTTACAGAATATTTTAATTCTGCTAGAAATGGTGTGTATAAATCATATCATCCAAACGGACAATTATATGAAGAAGGGCAGAGTGTAAAAGCGTTTTACGATGGTGCATGGAAAATGTTTTATGCCAATGGTAAACTGCAAAATGAGTTCGATTATAAAAAAGGTAAATTACATAACATTTATATTACTAATGATACCGATGGTAAACCACATTACGATTATTTCTATGAAAATGGAGAAATAACGGCCTATACGTATTACAATAAAGACGGTTCAGTTTTAGATAAAGGCATAAAAAAAGATACACTTTTAAATTTTAAAACGTATGCTCCTCAAGGCAATTTAACATCAGAAGGAGTCAACAATAATTCGGGAAAAAAAACAGGTCTTTGGAAATTTTATACTGATAATGGCGTCTTAAAAGGAAAAGCTAATTTTGTTGATAATAACATTGAGGGCGATTATATCAGGTATTATAAAAATGGAAATACAGAGTCTATAACACCTCATAAAGAGGATGTTTTAGATGGATATTTTGCATCTTATTATAAAAATAAACAATTAAGCGCGCAAGGTTGGTACAAGAATGGATATCAATTTGGAGAGTGGAGGTATTATTACAAAAATGGTGCAATTCAGTCTACAAACTTTTTCAATAGAGGCCAATTACATGGCAATCAACAGTATTTTGATGTTGAGGGTAAGCTAAGTAATAGTACTCAGTTAGCGTATGGAAATCTTATTTCAGAAGAAAGTTTTGATGAACAAGGAGAGTCAATTCGAAAAATAAAATATGCATCAAAAAATAAAGTAAATGTAATTACATTGAATCACACCAATGAAAAACCAAAAGCCGTAATTACCTATACAAATGAAATAAAACACGGGTCGTACAAAGAATATTATTTTAATGGTAAAAAGAAAGTAGAAGGTACGTACAATAATGGCAATCAAAACGGCAACTGGACCTGGTTTTATGAATCTGGAGAGATTGAAACTAAAACTTCTTTTGTTAACGGAAACATCAACGGAAAAGAAGAGAATTTTTATAAAAACGGGCAATTATCAGCAGTAAATTTCTACAGAAATGGTAATAAAATAGATAAGAGTATGAGCTATTTCGAAAATGGCATTTTACAAAGTTCAACAGAATATTTTGATGATAAACAGCATGGAAGAAAGGAGTTTTATGATCCTTCAGGAAAATTACAATTGGTGCGTTTTTACAATTATGGTAGGCTTATAGGGTACAGTTATAAAGATAAAAATGATGCTGAGTTACCAATTATTCTCTTAAAAAATGAAACAGGTAAAATTGCTGCTTTTTACAGTAATGGAAAACCTTCTAAAATAATGGAGTATAAAAATGGAGATCTAATAAATACTTACAGATCGTATTTTTACAACGGCAATTTAGAAGACGAATTTTCTTATAAAAATAACGAAATACAAGGCATAAGAAAAGAGTATTTTGCAAACGGAAATGTAAAACAAGAACAGACTTTTAAAAATGGAGAACGAAATGGAAAAAACACGTGCTATTTTGAAAATGGTAATAAGAAAGAAGAAAGCATTTATGTAAACGACGTTCTACATGGTACAAGTTTGTATTATGATGAAACTGGAAATCGTATAATGAAAAAAAAGTATGTTAATGGAAATGTTACGCTTCTTGAAAATTTATAATTTACAAACCTTTCTTATGATAAATATTTCATATAAGTAAAGGGTGTTATCAGCTTTATTTTTGTGTTAAAACTTCAATATTAAAAGTATTAATTCTTATAAAATGAATATATTTGAAAACCTTTACATAATAAAGTTTTAATGAAGTTACTGGTTTTAAAATTTTTCCTAATATTTGTTTTTCTTTTTGCTTTAAAAAGTAAATCACAAGAAACATTGCCTATTTATCAAGACTATCTTTCTGATAATGTTTACTTGGTGCACCCATCTGCTGCAGGAATTGGTAATTCTAGCAAATTACGTTTTACGGCAAGACAACAATGGGCAGGTATACCAAATGCACCAGCATTACAAACATTGAGTTTTCACACAAAACTTGGGGAATACTCAAATGCAGGTTACGGATTTGTGTTATTTAATGATAAAAATGGATTTCATTCTCAAAAAGGTTTACAAGGTAGTTACGCGTATCATTTACCAATGGGAAATGGCAGATTTTTTAATCAACTTTCATTTGGATTGGCTTTTACATTTGTTCAAAATCAATCAGATCAAAGAAGTTTTACAGGAGATAGGCCAGGAGTTATTAATCAAATTATAGAAAGCACCAGTTATTATAATGCAGATTTTAGTGTAGCATACCATTATGGAGGTTTTTCGTCTTATTTTACGGTAAAAAACTTATTATTAACAGCTAAAAACAATCTAAATGTACAAGAGCCTTTAGATTTAAGAAACTATATATTGTCTGCGGGTTATTATTTTGGAGAGGATTTATTTTTTCAGTTAGAGCCTTCTTTAATGTTACAATTTAGAGAAGGAACAGGAGAAAGAATAGCTGATTTTAATATAAAAGCGTATAAAAATTTTTCTAAAACTCAATTTTGGGCAGCACTTTCATATCGAAGAAGTTTTGATGCTAATGCCATTCAAAATGCAGAATTTATATCTCCAATAGTGGGTGTTAATTATAATAATTTGATGTTTTCGTATACATACACCAATCAAATGAATGAAACTGTGTTAACGACATCTGGTTTTCACCAAGTTTCTGTGGGTATAAATCTTTGGACAACAACACCTAGAGCCTCAGCTTGCCCCAATATTAATACTGCTTTTGGCGGATTTTAGAAGTTTTTTTCATTTACCGTAATGTTTTTATGTAAACCTATTAAAGATGCTAAAACGTTTTTGTCTTTGTTTATAAAAAATTGATGCGTTCCTGGTTTATCATCACTTTTAAAAATCGCATATTTTTGTAAAATAGCTTTTGTTTGTCTTGCTACCGCCTCTCCAGAATCAATAATTTCAATTTTGTTTCCAATAATTTCTCTAATTTTTGGAATTAAATAGGGATAATGAGTGCATCCAAGAACTAAACAATCTACACCTTCATTAAGCATAGGAATAAGGTATTTAGAAAGTAAATTATACATTTCTTTAGAATCAATTTTACCTTCTTCTATCAGTTCCACTAAATTATCACCAATGGTTTCTTTAATACGTATTTCGTTACCCAAAGAATTTGATGTTTTTTCAAATAATTTACTAGTTAAAGTTCCTTTAGTGGCTAAGATACCTATCGTATTTGTTTTTGTTTTTAGAGCAGCAGGTTTAATTGCAGGTTCAATACCAATAAAAGGGATAGTATAAGTAGCTCTTAAAATTTTTATAGCATTAGTGGTTGCTGTATTACAAGCAACAACGATGAGTTTACATTTTTTATTGATTAAAAAATCTGTGTTTTTGATTGATAAATCAATGATGTCTTGTCTGCTTTTTACGCCATAAGGAGCATTCTTGCTATCAGCAAGGTAAATAGTGTCCTCGTTTGGTAAAAGTGTTTTAATTTCTTTCCAAATTGATGTGCCACCAATACCTGAATCGAAAATACCAATAGGTAAATTATTAGATTTCATATTGTAGTAAAAATAAAAAAACCTACTATAAAAGTAGGTTTTTTAAAAATATTTTATGCAATCTACTAAAAACCTAATTTTGCTTTAACAGCGGCATATAAATCTTCACCTTTTTTTACCAATACACCCTTACCTACAGAAGCATCTAAAACGTATAAAATACCTTTAGTAGCAGCAACTTCTTCAATAGCTTTTTGTGCTATTTCTATAATTGGTTGTAAGCCTTCAGCTTGCTTCTTCTGCATATCTTGATACGCAGTTTGTCTTAACTGCTCATATCGTGCATTTTCTTGCTGAACTTCTTTAGCTCTAATTTCGTTAATTTCTTTGGTTTGTGTATTTTGTTCTTGGGTGTACTTTTTCATTTTGGCATCTAATTTCTTAGCCATTCCTTCTACTTCATCTTGGTAAGTTTTTCCCAACTTTTCCATATCGGCTTTTAACTTAGTTGTCTGCGGCATGTCAGCTACTAATTTTTCAAAGTCTATATGACCCATCTTTTGTGCATTTGCAACACCACCTAGTCCCAAAGTAAATACAGCAATTAATAGTAACGTTTTTAAATTCTTCATTTTTGTTTTAATTTAATTATTATTCTTGTTTTTTTGTTTAACTGTCTTCTTTTTTCTCTTCTTCCTTCTTTTTTCGAGCAGCTTCTTTTTTGTCTCTTAACTGTTTTCTTTTCTCTTCTCTTTGTTTTAGTAATGCCGCTCTCTTGGCTGCAATTTCTATCTTTTTAGCCTCTTTTTCAGCATTTTTTTTTGCTAAAGCGGCTTCCTTATCCGTTATGGCTTGCTCCCTTTTTTCAAGAACTTCTTTTTGGATATTAGTAAGTTCTTTATTAGGCGAAGCAGCATCAGCTGATCTTTTCTTTTTTTGCTCCTTTTTTTGTTCAGATAATCTTGTTCTGTCTATAGTAGATAAAACAAGGTCGCTAATATCGTATTTTTTATTTGAATACAGCATAACCAAGTCACTAGATTTTTCAAATACAAAATCATATTTTTTTCTAGCAGCAATACTTTGAATCGCATTGTAAACTTGATCTTGAATAGGTTTTACCAACTGTTTTCTTATCAAAAACATATCGCCATTTGGTCCAAAATACAAAGACTCTAATCTTCTTAACTCTTCTTGTTTAATTGTAATTTCTTCTTCTTTTTCTTCAATTAAATCCTTAGTTAAAATTGCTTTTTCATTGGCTAAATCAGATTTTAAAACTTCAATATGACGCGCTTGATCATCTAATTTTTTTCTCCATTTTGCAATTTTAGAGTCAAGAGTATTTTGAGCTTGCGTATATTCAGGAACATTTTCTAGAATGTATTCCATATCTATATATGCAATAATTTGATTTCTCTGCGACCAAAAAGTTGTAACACTAAATAAAAGAACGACTAATAAAAATATTTTTTTCATTTGTATATTGTATTTAGAAAAAACCGTGCCAAAAAAACTTTCGACATTACAAATGTACTGTTTTCCTAGAATTGTCTTCCGATAATAAAATGTGTTTGCCAGCCAGATTTTTCTATAGCTCCTGGTAATGGATCAAAACCATGCGCAAAGTCTATACCTAATAAACCAAATGCAGGCATAAAAATACGAACTCCAACCCCAGCTGAACGTTTTAAATTAAACGGATTATATGTCTCAAAATTGTCATAAGAATTACCAGCTTCTATAAATCCTAAAGTATATATTGAAGCAGAAGGAGCATCTGTAATAGAATATCTTAATTCTAACTGAAATTTGTTATAAATAGAACCCCCTTCTAAAGGTGATAATTGATTGTTTTCATATCCTCTTAAACCGACAACTTCTCTACCATCTAATTGAAAAACAGCTATACCATCTCCACCTACAAAGTACCTTTCAAATGGCGACAAACCCACAGCTTTGTTATAAAAGCCTAAATAGCCCATTTCTGCATTAGTCATTAATACTAATTTATCTGTAAATGAAGTGTACCATTTTCCTTTTGCGGTTAATTTGTAGTACTCTAACCATTTGTATTTATCTGCTATTGCTGCGCTTGTTTCGGTAGCTGATAACCCATCAGCAATGTTATAATCCTTATTATTTACCAATGAATATGGAAAAGTAGCTTTTACTCCTAATGTAAATTCTGAACCATAAGTAGGAAAAATTAAACTGGGTCCTGCAGAGTTTCTTGTTAGTGTTGCACTGTAAGATAGGTTATTTAAGGTACCATTACTTAAAACATCTCCACCAACTCTAAAACCATAATCGTTTAATTTAAAACTTTGATAACTGATGGTTTGAGATAGTTGAAAAAAATCATCTGGCCATTTTAAACGTTTTCCTAATCCAATCGAAGCACCAACAATTCCGAGGCTTCTATCTCTATCTACATCAAAAGTTTGAGGATTTAATTGATATTGATTAGATGAGTAGATTGAAAATGATAATGATTGTGGTTTTTTACCACCCAACCAAGGTTCTGTAAAAGAAAAACTATAGGTACTAAACGTTCTACTCGTTTGTAAACGAAGTGCTAAGCTTTGTCCATCACCCATTGGTAATGGTTTGTAGGCTTCTTTATTAAATAAATTTTTGATAGAAAAGTTATTGAAAGACAAACCTAAAGTACCAATAAAGGCACCACCACCGTAACCACCTTGTAATTCAATTTGGCTGCCACCTTTTTCTACTACTGTAAAGTCGATGTCTGCAGTTTTATTGGTGTAATCTGGTATTACATCTGGAGTTACAGCTTGATCAAAGAAACCTAACTGCCCAATTTCACGAATAGAACGCATAATGTTGCTTCTGCTAAATAAATCACCTGGTTTTACTCTTAGTTCTCTAAAAATTACATGATCGTTGGTTTTGTCATTTCCAGATACTGATACTTTTCTAATTCTTGCTTTTTCATCTTCGCGAATTCTAATTTCTACGGTTATAGAATCATTTTCTACTTTCGTTTCAACTGCATTAACTTGTGAAAACAAGAATCCACTATCTTGATAAAGGGTAGATAAATCATCTGAAGTTGGTGATCCATCACCTTGAACTCGTTCTTTTAATACTTCTCCATTGTAAACATCACCATTTTCAATCTTTAAAATTGCTCTTAATTGGTCATCAGTATATTCTTTGTTTCCAACAAATAAAATTTCACTAAATCGATATTGTCTGCCTTCTTCAACATCTATGGTAATACTTATTGTGTTATCATCATTCCAGGTCATACCTTCACTCAAAATACGAGCATCTCTATATCCAAGTCTACTATAGGTTTTTATTATTTCTTCTAAATCTTCTTGATAGTCTTCTTCTATATATTTTGAGCCTTTCCAAAAACGACCAAGAAATTTTTGCTTGGTATTTTTCATTGCTTTCCGAAGTTTTTTATCGGAAAGTGCTTCGTTTCCATTAAAAAATATATACTTTATTTTTATTTTAGCACCTTTATCGATAAAAACGTTCATATTAACCACGTTAATATCTGAGGTATCTTTTTTAATATCTAGGTTTACCTTAGTTTTTAAGAAGCCTTTATCTGTATATTTTTTTGTAAAGTAATTTTTTGTAGTTACAATAAGGTTATCTGTAACCATTGCACCCGTTTTTAGTTCGGCCTCTTTTTTAAGTTCTTTAGCTTTTGATTTTTTTATACCCGTAATTTGTATTTGGTTTAATTGAGGTAGTTCTTGCACATCGAATTGAAGGTAAACTGTGTTGCCATCTAATTTTGCTAAATACACGTCAACATTACTAAACTGCTTACTTTCGTATAGTTTTTTTATAGCACTTGTTAATTTATCTCCAGGTAGTTTTATAACTTGTCCATTTCTTAATCCTGTAAACACTTTAACAGTTTCTTCGCTAAACTTTTTTAAACCAGTAACAGAGATACCTCCTAAAATGTATTCTTTACCTTTTTCGAAAGAAAGATTAGCATTAGATACAGTGTCTTTTGTAGTTTGTGCGTTAGTGCTAAAAGTAAAAAATAGTGCAAATAGCACTAATGTTGCAGAAATTAAATTGATGTGTAATTTATTCTGTAATTTGTTCGCTTGTTTTTCCAAATCGTCTTTCTCTATTCTGATAATCTATGATGGCATCATAGAAATGTTCCTGTCTAAAATCTGGCCAAAGTACATCTGTAAAATATAATTCGGCGTATGCCATTTGCCATAATAAGAAATTGCTTATGCGTTGTTCTCCACTTGTTCTTATCATTAAGTCAACGTTGGGCAAATTAAATGTATATAAATGGTTATTAATAGTATTTTCGTCTATTTTTTCTAAATCGAGTTCTTTATTAACAACTTTTTTAGATATGTTTTTGATTGCGTTAACAATTTCTTCTCTTGCGCCATAACTTAAAGCGAGAGTTAATACAATTCTTTTGTTGTTTTTTGTTTTGTCAATTACGCTTGCTAAGGTTTTTTGTGCTTTTTCTGGCAAACTTTTAATATTACCAATAGTATTTACTTTTACCCCGTTTTCTTGAAAAGTTTTTAATTCGTTGTTTAATGAATTGATCAGTAGTGTCATTAAAGCTTTAACCTCTCCTGCAGGTCTGTTCCAGTTTTCTGTAGAGAAAGCATATAATGTAATGGCTTCAGTGCCTATTTCAGCGGCAGCTTCAATAGATTGCCTTACAGCGGTTAAGGCATTTCTATGGCCAAACACACGGCTCATACCTTTACCTTTTGCCCATCGTCCATTACCATCCATAATAATGGCAACGTGTTTTGGCACTCTTTGTAAATCGATGAGTAGTTTTTTATCCATATCTTAAAATCCGGTTGTGTAACATGGAGGTCTTCCAAAAGTATAAATTAAAGATATGCCTGTAAAAGTGTACCAATCGTTACTAGTGCCTCCAAAATTTAAGTTAGGAATTGTTTCTGTTGTATAATCTAAATCATCATTTAAAGAATATCTAAATTTTGTTTCTATTGCAAAAGCAATAGGACCGATTAATTTAGATTTGAAACCTACCCCAAAAGGAACAGTAATTGCATTTTTAGTGTCGTATAAAAATTGGTTTGGTTGCGGCTCTGAGGTAACATATTTGTAGTTGTAGGCTGCTAAATCTAACGTAATGTACGGTGTCCAAGTTTTACCTGGTGTAGATAAATCATATTCATAAAAATTATATTCTATCCCTACTGCCAACTCGTGTATTGTATTAGAAAAATTTAAAGCTCTATTTCTTTTAAAATCTGTATCAGCATCCAAATCATTACCGCTAATTGGTAAAAAACTATAGGTTGCTCTAAATGCTATTCTTGGATTTTTATTGTATTTAAAAAAAACAGCTCCTGCAGGTTTATTCGGATAAATGTAATTGGTTCTACCAATATCTCCAATGTAATTAGAGCCTCCAGCAAATATTCCTATTTCGTACTCTTGTCCTAACAAAATACTTGAAAATCCTACGAAAATTATTATTAATATACCTTTTTTCATCCTAAAAAATAGCGAGCAAATATAGCGAATTCAATTTGCTTTATAAAGTTAATATTCAGTCTTTTTTGAATAACTAATAATTACGCAATTTATTGTAATATAAAGGTTAAAGATTGGTTTCGTTTCTGGTATCTTCTCCCCATAATAATTTACTTCGTAATGTTTGTAAAAACGATTGGTTATTTGGAATAATACTTTTAATCGTAAACGATGCCTTTTTGATAAAGATTTCGGTGTTTTTGGATACAGATGTTATTCTGGAGTCTAACGATATTAAAAAATCCTTTTCTCTAGAGTCTATAGTTAATTGAATATTAGTGTCATCAGAAATAACCATTGGCCTTGCATTTAAATTATGAGGAGCAATTGGTGTGATGATTAAATTTTTAGAATCTGGCGATATCACTGGTCCGTTGCAACTTAAAGAATAGCCTGTAGACCCTGTTGGTGTTGCAATTATTAAGCCATCTGCCCAATAATTGGTTAAATATTCGCTGTTTAAACTCGTTCTTACACCAATCATAGAAGTTGTGTTTTTTCTTGCTATGGTAACTTCGTTTAATGCAAAATTAAGTTCATTAAACTGGGCTGTTTTAGGTGATGTTCTTATTTCTAATAAGGTTCTTTCTTGTATAGAATATTCGCCTTTTAAAACAAGGTTGATGCTTTCTTTTATTGTGTTTTTGTTGATGGTAGCTAAGAAACCCAACCTACCCGTATTTATGCCTAAAATAGGGATTCCTAAATCTCTAATGTAGGTTACGGCTCTTAAAATTGTGCCATCTCCACCTAAAGTAAACAAAGTGTCGAAAGAAGTATTTAAATCGTTAAAATGCGCAAACGTTTGGTATTTTTTATCTAAAATATTGCCTTCAATTAATAAATCATAGAATTCTTTTTCAATAAAACTCTCAACATTATTTTCTTGAAGTACTTTCAATAGAATTTGAATTTCCTTTTCTGCAGAAATTGAATAAGATTGACCATAAATTGCAATTTTTTTCATCTTTTAATTCATCATTATATAAAATAAAATAAATCCATTTTTTTAGAACAAACCATTTGAGTTGGCTACATTTCTAGATATTTTTGTAAATATTCTGATCTATTTTTTAAATCTTCTAAATAAATATCATTTTCGTGCATAGAAATTATTTTGTAGTCATAACGTCTAAAGGTTTGTATGATTTCATTAATTTCATTCGAAACAATTTTTAATGTTATTTGTACCAAATCATTGTCTTTTTCAGAGATATATAAACCTAATAATTTTGCTCCATTAGCTTCTACAATTTGAGCAACTTCGCCCATAGAATAATCTAGTTCTAGTTTTTCTACGATTAGTGTTTCACTTTGTTCAATCATAAATGGACTTGTAGAAAAAGCATCTAAAACATCACGCAAATCATAATAGCCAATGTAATTTTTATCCTTATTTAAAATTGGAATTATAGTGGTATCATTATCTGCGAAAATTTTTAACAACTCTAAAATCGTTGCTTTTTCATCAGCAAAAAAAGAATTTAACAAATGAGAATGCAATACTAATTCATCGTTTTTGTTTTCGATAGTCTGGATATCATCTTCAGAAAAAGAACCTAATAATTTACCATTTTCTACCACAGGAAAATGAGTTATAGGATAATTTTCAAAAACCGATTGTATTTTTTTTACAGGGTCTTTGAGCTGAAAAGCTTTGATTTCTTTTAAGATGTAATCGTTAATATTCATACTCTACGAATATAGGATAAAATGATTTAATAAATTATATTTGCAGCCTAATTTTAGACAATGACAAAGTTAAGTGTAAATATTAATAAAATCGCAACTTTACGCAATTCTAGAGGAGGTAATGTGCCTAATTTACTAAAAGTAGCCAATGATATTGAGCGTTTTGGTGCTCAAGGAATTACCATTCACCCAAGACCAGATGAACGTCATATTCGTTATCAAGATGCGAGGGATTTAAAAAATACGGTAACCACAGAATTTAATATCGAAGGAAACCCAATACAGTCTTTTATGGATTTGGTTTTAGAAACCAAACCCACACAAGTTACTTTAGTGCCAGATGCTGTAGATGCAATTACCTCGAATGCGGGTTGGGACACGATTACCCATCAATCTTTTTTACAAGAAGTAATTGCTGAATTTCAGAAAAACGGTATTAGAACTTCAATTTTTATTGATACCGATTTAAAGTTGATTGAAGCTGCTGCAAAAACAGGTACAGATCGAATAGAATTGTACACCGAACATTTTGCAAGTGAGTTTGACAAAGGAAATAAAGAGGTTGTAAAACCGTATACAGAAGCTGCAATTTTGGCTCATAAATTAGGATTAGGCATAAATGCTGGTCACGATTTGAGTTTAGAAAATATTCAATTTTTTAAAGAAAACATTCCAAATTTAGCAGAAGTTTCTATTGGCCACGCTTTGATTACGGAAAGTTTATATTTAGGCTTAGAGAATGTGGTGAGTATGTATTTGCATAGGCTAAAGTAAGAATTTGGGAGTTGATTCCGATAATAAAGTAATCTAAAAATCAAAGAATCTAAATGATATTACATTCGACTATTAAAGGAACAGGAAAACCTTTGTTGATTTTACACGGATATTTTGGAATGTCTGATAATTGGAAAACGTTAGGGAATCAGTTTGCAGAAGATTATAAAGTGCATTTAATCGATCAAAGAAATCACGGACGTAGTTTTCATTCAGACGATTTTAATTATCAAGTTTTAGCCGATGATTTGTACAATTATATTCGACATCATCAATTAGAAAATGTGCATTTAATTGGGCATTCTATGGGCGGGAAAACAGCAATGTTATTTGCAGTTACATATCCTGATTTGGTTGATAAATTAATTATTGTTGATATTTCTCCGAAAGAATATCAACCCCATCATAATGCAATTTTAGCGGGTTTAAATTCGGTTGATTTTTCGATTCATAATTCAAGGAATTTGGTAGATAAACAATTATCAGCCTATATTTCTGAAGTCGGTATTCGTCAATTTTTGATGAAAAATATATATTGGAAAGAAAAAGGAGTGTTAGATTTTAGATTCAACTTAGCATCTTTAACTAAAAATAATCCCGAAGTCGGTAAATCTTTACCACAAAATACCTCTTTCAGTAAAGAAACATTGTTTTTAAAGGGAGAAAAATCTGGTTATATTATACCCGAAGAGCAACTCATTATTGACAATCATTTTCCGAATAATAAAGTTGTAGAAATTGCCAAATCGGGGCATTGGTTACATGCAGAAAATCCGAAAGATTTTTATAAAGAGGTTTTAGATTTTTTAGGATAGGTTTTATTGATCTTCTAAAGTTGAATTTCAAAATATTTTATCGAATATAAAAGATCAAAAACAAACATAGCAGACCATAAAAAAGTACGCCACCAATTTCTTTTTATCAATAATTCAAGAAGTTTATCATTGTGTTTTCCTTCGGATATTTTAAAGTGAAGTGGCGCAAAACTAGTAAATGTAAAAATCCAAAGAAATAAAACGATTATTAAACGTATGCTATTTGTGATATCAAATTGATAAAAAACCAAATAAATAGCAATTGCCAATTGTATCAACATTAATGGCACCACAATAACAGCAATGCGCTCTGTGTATTTTTGATGCCAGACCATCAAGTTTTTAGATTTGTAATATAATAAACTTGGATATATAATGAGCTGTACTATCCAAATTAAAACTACCAAACCAAAATCTACAATAAGTTGAATAATCGCTATAAGTTGTTCTACCCAATAATGACTAATTTCTAGCGTACTCATATTTTTTAAGGATTTCTAAAGTGGTGTATTGTAAAGATTTTATATGAGTGGCTTCTAAAATTACAGGTGGTGCTTTTCCAGCTTTTTCAGCTTGTAGCCATCTAGAGATGCACAAACACCATTTATCTCCAGGTTTGAGTCCTTGAAAATTCCATAGCGGAATTGGTGTCATTAAATCGTTACCTTTCGATGCGGAATACGCTAAAAATTCTTTGGTAACAATTGCGCAAACTGTATGTGTGCCAATATCGTGATTTGCAGTTCTGCAAAACCCATCTCTAAAATAACCAGTGGCAGGATCTGAGCAACAGGATTGTAATGCTGTATTTAGTATGTTTAATGCCAAATTAGTTTTTTTAGTTATAAAGATACAAAATCAAGATGCTTAAAACTCTTTAGCACCAAATTCACTCTTAATAAATTTCGACTTGTTTTTGTTAGAATTAAAGTTATACGACAAATTCAGTGTAATCATATCAACCTCGTACACATAGTTTGTCGTCGTAAAAAACGAACCTTCATTCGCTGTTGTAATGCGTTGTTCATTGGTTTCTAGTAAACCTAAGTCCATATTTTGCCATTGTATAGTAGCTGCCAATCTATTGTCTAAGAATGTTTTTCTAAATGTTAAATTTGGCGAATAAAACCGAGAATCTTCTCCCTGCGCTGTAACTCTTTCTGATAGATAATTAAGAGTAAACTGTAAAGATGTACTCGCATTAAACTGATAGGTAGAGTTTACATTAACGGAATATTGAGTGGCGTTACTATTTATTTTTTCAGAAATAGTTGTGCCATTTTCTTCATATACAAAGTTGCCATCAATGTCTAAATTATTAATGTTGATACCAATAAAATTGCTCCATTTTTCAGTAGGTTTTATTTGTGCACCGAGCTCTAAACCTAAAGATTGCCCTCTACCAACATTAGAATAAATTCTATCTAAAATGGTATCATTAAAAACTTTATTTACTCTGTTCACTAGGTTTTTAACATTTCTAAAATATGCAGTAGCATATACAGAATTTCCTTTTTTATAGCGTTTAGAAATACCAATTTCAAACAAATCTACAAACTCAGGTTTTAGGTTTTTATCACCTTGTTCTAACGTTTCAGAATGTTCTCTTTCTCTAAAAGGATTCATCTTAAATGTAGTGGTTCTTTGCACTCTTCTGCTATACGCTGCTTTTAGTTTTGCCTTATTTTTTAAAGAATATTGCACACTTGCAGAAGGGAATAATTGCAGATAATCAAAAGGTATTACTTCTGGTGTTAATTGATCTGCACCTTGTAAGGTCAATTCTCTATCCATTTTTTCTAAACGAAGCCCAGCAGCATATTCCCATTTTTCTTTTTTATTAGATAAATTGATGTAGCTAGAATGCAACGTTCTTTTCAGGTCGATTGCACTTGTAAATTCTGGAACTGGATCAAAAATACCTGTATTGTTATTTCTTCGAGTATACTCAAAATCGCCTTCGTGATCCAAAAATCGATATTGATAACCCGTTTCTAGTTTTCCAAAAGAGAAATTAGGAAACTCATAATCTACTCGAAATAATGTTCCAAATAATGGATTATCATTCGTGTTAAATTCATCTTGAATGATTTCTGTAGTATCAGGATAACCTAAATTTCTATTGGTTGTTGGGCCACCTAATAAGGTGTATTCATATAAAAATGATGCAGAAAGCTTAGAATCATCTGTAAATTTATGTGCATAATCAAAACTACCCAAAGCAAAATCACTTCTTCGAATACGTAAGTTTTCATTAAAATATTGAAACGTATACAATCTGTTATTGCTGTTTGTTGGTTGTACAGCATTGTTATCAAAATATAAAATATCTGCTCTTCTTTCTTTGTTTCTTTTACCGGCAAAGAAACCTAAAGAGAATTCGTTGTTTTCGTTAGGCGTAAAGTCTAAAGTAATATTTCCACTAATATTTTCTTCATCAAAAGAGCGTTCTCCATCCGAAGGAAAACTTGTTTTCACATCATTTTCAATGGTAAAAACATCTCCTTCACGTCTTCCAGATTTGTCATTTCTTTGGTAACTAGCTCCTAAAGAAAAGTTCCATTTGTCTTTTCTGTAGTTGTAAGTAGCATCAATTCCATAACGTTTTGCACTTTCAGAATTGTTGTAATCTTCAATAGAAGGCGCTCCAATTCTTGTATTTATTTGTGCAAAAGTGCCATTTAAAGCTCCTTTTTTAGTAAAAATATTTAAAATCCCTGCTTTTCCTTCAGGATCATATTTTGCTGATGGTGCAGTAATTACTTCTACTTTATCAATGGCATTTGCTGGTAATTGATTTAAGATTGTTGCAGGATTTCCTTGTACAGGTTTTCCGTTTAATAAAATTACAAAACCAGTAGTTCCTCTTACTAGAATATCTCCTGTACCGTTTACAGATACAGAAGGTAAATTCCTTATCACATCAGTGGCAGAACCTCCTTGACTATTTTGAAATTTTGTAGCATCAAAAACTTGTTTGTCAATTTTGCTAACAACTGCAGCTCTTTCTGATTTGATAACTACTTCATTCAAAGCGTTTCCTAAAGCTAATTTTAAAATTCCCAAATCTTTTTTATCCCCAGAAAAAATAATGTTTTCTATTTTATTAGGTTGATAACCAATAAATGAAATTTCTATGGAGTATGTTCCTTTTTTTAATTTATCGAAAGAAAAAACACCATTTGTATTTGTAATTACTCCTGTAATTAATTTTCTTGGGGATTGGCTGTATAAAGCAACAGTAGCATATTCTAAAGGTGTCATGTTATTTTTGTCGACAATTTTACCTTTTAATTGAGAAAACCCAAATTGGCTTCCAACTAAAAATAAGATGAATAGGAATCTACTTTTTATTTTTTTCATAAAGGTTGTTATTCTGATGCTAACATCTCTGGAGTGGCAACAGTTCTAAAACCCATATGATCTGAACTAGAATCTACTGCAACTCCCATTTTTGCTGATATTCTAAAACTTGCGCAATACGATTCGTGGCATAAAAAAGAACCACCTTTCATAACGTGTTCTACTTGATAAGGATTGCTAGGGCTGTAAGATTTTGCTGCACCTTTAGGATTTAAAAGTGGTTTAGAAGTGTCTAATTCTTGATAATGATTTACGTTAAATAAATCACTCGTTAATTCCCAAACATTTCCTGCCATATCAAACAAACCAATGCTATTTGCAGGATATGATTTTACGGGTGATATAAATTCAAAGCCATCTTTAGATTCATTTTTTGTTGGAAAAACACCTTGCCAAGTATTCGCATTTGAGTTTAGAATAGTAGTGTCATTTCCCCAAGTAAAAATGGCGTCTGTATTGTTTCCTTGAGCAGCAGCTTCCCATTCTGCTTCGGTAGGCAATCGCCTGTTTGCCCATTTACAATATGCTAAAGCATCTTCTATAGCAATATGTACCGCAGGAAAATCGTCTTTACCTTCAATAGAAGTTTCAGGACCATAAGGGTGTTTCCAGTTAGCGCCAATTTTCCAAGTCCACCATTGAGTATAGTTTTGCATATTTACAACAGCGTTTACATTTTTATTAAAAATTAAACTACCTGGTTGTAAAATAGAATCATGAGGTTTTGGTGTTCCTGCAGGAACTTGACTTTTCATTGCTTCCCAATCAATTTCACGCTCGGCAATTGTTATATATTTTGTAGCTTTTACAAATGCTTTAAATTGTTTGTTGGTAACCTCTGTAACATCAATATAAAAGCCATCAACAGTAACTTTATGCGCAGGTTTTTCTCTAGGCATTGCAAATTTATCTGTGTCTTTCGCACCTCTTAAAAAGGTTTTGCTTTCTACCCAAACCATATTTTCGGGAGTTTTTACCGCCGTTTTTTCTTTAGTTTCAGAAGTTTGTGTGTTTCCTTTTTTGCAACTTGTAACAAGCGAAAGAAAAACAAGTAAAATTGAGGTTGTTCTAATAATTTTAGTACTCTGAAAATCTAACATTTTTTTTTGATGAAAATTGATGGGATAAAAGTAATAATTTATCTTTTGTAAACGTTGTTAAAATATTCATATTTGCCTGATTGGTTTAGTGAAATCTTACGATTTTAAACGAGTCATTCATTTATAATCATTAGGTTTTTATTATTAAAATTTAAATTTCATTACATATTGTGTAATAAAAATTATAGGTTTCATTTTTTTTCGTAAATTTCTTGAAACTTTCTTGATAATATTTGTATATCTGAATATAATCTTTAGATTTGCCTTTCAAAACAGTGAAAACACAAATGTTAAACAACAATTATACTCGTTTCTTTTTTTACTTTTATTTTTACAATAAGAGGAGAGACTTTGTATGTTGTTAAGAAACATTCATAAAATATAAAGTCTCGAATTTAATTCGAGGCTTTTTTTTTGATATTAAATGAATAAAATTATAGCCATACAAGGAGCAGAAGGCTCAAACCACCATAAAGTTGCAAGAGATTTTTATGGTACAGCAATACAATTAAAAGAGTGCATGTCTTTTGATGTTTTGGTAGATAGTTTGTTAGATAATTCTGCAAGCCTTGGAGTTATGGCTTTAGAAAATACAATTGCAGGATCAATTATTCCGAATTATGCGTTAATCGACAAACACAATTTACACATTATTGCAGAAGAATATCTGAATATTCATCATCATTTAATGGCGTTAAAAGGCCAAGATATTAAAGATATTAGAGAAGTTTGGTCTCATCCAATGGCGCTTTTACAATGTAAGGAATTTTTTAAAAAACATCCACATATTAAATTAGTAGAAGATGTAGATACCGCAGAAGTAGCCAAAAGAATATCAAAAGAAAACTTAGTGGGTATTGCAGCAATTGCACCAAAAATCGCGGCAGAAATTTTTAATTTAAACGTCATAGAAGATGAAATTCAGACTATTAAAGACAATTCAACACGATTTGTAATTGTACAAACTGAAGTTCCAAATAATGGCGTAGATCAAATTAATAAGGCTTCTTTAAAATTTCAATTAAATCATAAAAGAGGAAGTTTAGCAGCCATTTTAAATGTATTGAGCGATTGTAAAATGAATTTAACTAAAATTCAATCTTTACCAGTTATAGAAACGCCATGGAAATATTCTTTTTTTGTTGATGTAACTTTTGATGATTATCAAGAATATAAAAAAGCGATTACAATTATAGCAATTATGGCAGAAGAATTCAAGATTTTAGGAACTTATAAAAATGGTAGGACTAAACAATTAAACAAAATATAAAGTTGCTGTCATTTTGAGCGAAGTGAAACGAAGTCGAAAAATCTCATAAGAAAATTAAAGATTTCTCCACAAGGTCGAAATGACAAATTATATAAAAGTTATTACATTATTTAGAATATGATTAAACCAGCTAAAAGATTAGATACTGTTCAAGAATACTATTTCTCTAAAAAATTAAGAGAAGTAAGAGGCTTAGTTGCTGAAGGAAAACCAATTATAAATATGGGAATTGGTTCGCCAGATTTGCAGCCGCCAACAAAAGTAATTGAAGCAATTCAAGGAAGTTTAGGCGATGCAACTGCTCATAAATACCAATCTTACCAAGGTTTACCAGAATTAAGAAATGCAATTGCAGATTTTTATAAAAATAAGTTTTCTGTAGATGTAAATCCAGAAAATGAAGTGTTGCCTTTAATGGGTAGCAAAGAAGGCATTATGCATATTTCTATGGCTTTTTTAAATGAAGGCGATAAAGTATTAATTCCTAATCCTGGTTATCCAACATATACATCAGTAACTAAATTAGTAGGTGCAGAACCTCTTTTTTATAACTTGAGTGATGCAACAAATTGGCAACCAAATTTTGAAGAATTAGAAAGTCAAGATTTAAGTGATGTAAAACTCATGTGGGTAAATTATCCGCACATGCCAACAGGAACTAATGCAACTATAGCAACTTTTGAAAAGTTAGTCGCATTTGGAAAAAAACATAACATTTTAATCATTAATGACAATCCGTATAGTTTTATTTTAAATGATAATCCTATCAGTATTTTACAAGCAAGTGGTGCAAAAGATATCGCTTTAGAATTAAACTCGTTAAGCAAAACCTTTAATATGGCTGGTTGGCGAGTAGGTATGGTTTTAGGGAATTCAACTTTTATCAACGAAATATTAAAAGTAAAAAGTAATATGGATTCTGGTATGTTTTACGGAATTCAAAAAGGTGCAATAGAAGCTTTACAATTATCTGATGATTGGTTCTTAAAACAAAATAAAATTTACGAAGAACGCAGAAAATTAATCTGGCAATTGGCAGACAAGTTAAATGCTGTTTACGATAAAAATGCAACAGGCTTGTTTGTTTGGGCAAAAATTCCTGAAGGAAAAAAATCTGAAGAAGTTACAGATGCAGTTTTATACGATAAAGATATTTTTATTACACCAGGAACCATTTTTGGCTCTCAAGGAGAAGGATATATTCGTTTTTCGTTATGTGTAACCTCAGAAATAATAAAAGAAGCAATTAGTAGATTTTAAGTTTCCTGCAAGGTTTCAAAAACCTTGTAGGTATAAAAAGTAAAAATTTAATCAGGTTTCAAAAACCTTTTAGGTGTCTTAAGCTAATAAATAATACCTACAAGGTCAAAAAGAGACCTTGCAGGATTAAGAATAGGAATAATGAAAAATATATTTTGCATAGGTATTGGTTTAATTGGCGGTAGTTTTGCTATCGACATAAAAAAACACAATCCAGAAGCTATAATTTACGGAATTAGTAGAAAAGATGAAACGCTAAATAAAGCTTTAGCGTTAAAATTAATTGACAAAAAAGCAACTTTAGACGATCTGGAAAAGGCAGACTTAGTGATCGTTTCCATTCCTGTAGATGCTACTGTAAAATTATTACCAACTATTTTAGATAAAATCTCAGATAATGGCCTTGTTGTAGATGCAGGTTCAACAAAAGAAGCAATTTGTAAAGTGGTTGAACATCATCCAAAAAGAAGAAATTTTTTAGCCTGTCATCCAATTGCAGGTACAGAGAATTCTGGACCAACAGCAGCAATTTCTGGCTTATATAAAGGGAAAACGAACATTATTTGCGAAGTAGAAAAAACAACTTTTAAATTACAAGAACAAGCTTTAGAACTTTTTAGGGCAATTGGAATGCGTATCAGATATATGGATCCTGTTTCTCATGACAAGCATATTGCGTATGTTTCGCACTTATCTCACATTAGTGCATTTATGTTGGGTAAAACAGTTATCAATAAAGAAAAAAACGAACGCGATATTTTTGATATGGCAGGTTCAGGATTTGCATCTACAGTGCGTTTGGCAAAAAGTAGCCCAGCCATGTGGACACCAATTTTTAAACAGAATAAAGAAAACGTAATTGAAACGTTGGAAGAGTACATCAATAATTTACAACATTTTAAAGAGTTGATGCAACAAGATAATTTCTCTGAAATTTTTAACGAAATGGAGAA
>TARA_R110002126_G_scaffold25167_3_pt1 | contig 20701 bp, 40 predicted proteins | sample TARA_R110002126 | Tara Oceans TARA_R110002126 (sample SAMEA4397536) | marine metagenome | biome: Polar Biome; feature: [DCM] deep chlorophyll maximum layer (ENVO:01000326); material: water (ENVO:00002006), including particulate matter (ENVO:01000060) such as... | depth 30 m
AAAAAAAGGTCGTGATGAACAAGTTGTATTGGCAGCACGAGAGTTAGCGGCCGGTAGAATTACTCGGAAACAATACGATGCATATGTAGATATGTATATGCCCATTACAACAATTATTGGGGACAAGTTAGAAGACCCAATTGCAGATGATGTTATGCGGGATATTCTTGTAAACAAAATACCTCAGAAGAAAAAGGCAGAGCTAGTCAATGCTCCTATAAAAGAAGGTGAAAGAGTTGGCTTACGGATGGATATTCCCGCATTGGATTGGGGAAGAAATAACGGAGTAAATGGAAGTGTCGTATCTATCCATAAAGGCAAAGATAAAGATTCAAAAACAACTGGGGATAACCTTAGTTATAAATCTACAGGTGCATTGAAAAATGTAGTATTTGCCATACGAAGTGAAGAAGATGCATTTAAGATTGCACAACAAGCAGAGCCAGAAAGAAAAATAAACAAATCTGGAAAAGAAATATTGAAAGACGTTTCTAGTAAAAACCCACAACAAACTATTGAGGGTAATTGGGTCAATATGACCCCAGAAGAAACAATTAAATTAGTAAAAGAAAAGTTAAATGATCCAAGCTGGAGTCAAATTAGTTTAGATCCATTAAGACATTCTTATTTCTATGACCGAGCTACAAGGAGGCCTGTTGTATCAGCTAGTGAAGTGTTACAAGTTGGACGATTTGTATTAGCAAAAGACGTTGAATATGATATTCCTGATAATTATTTATACGATGCCAAAATTGATGGCGAATTTGATGAGGAAGCAGAAAGAGTAACTAAGACTACTGGCGTTAAAACAGGTGGAGAAAAGATTCGTGAGACAGTTAAAACTATTAATGACAACATTAATAATAATGACTACATGACAGGGCTACGGGTACAGTGGTTTGATAAGAACTCTGGTCTAACCAAAGTCCTCGCAAGCGAACCAGTATTTGATATGAACGGTCAATTACGGGCAGATATGTTGCTCCGCACCCAAGATCAAATGATTAACCTAATTCGTAACGGATTACAGACGGGGACAATTGTTGTTAATTCAGACGGCTCTTTAGTTATTGATCCAAATCAAAAGGCTAATCTAGCTGACTCTTTAGTTATGGCTGACAAGTTAGATGGACGAATAGTTTTAAACGGGAAAGCTCTGTCTGGTAGAGATGGGGTAGCCGAAGTCGCTCGTATACTGCGCGGTGAAGAGATTATTAATGAAGACATTGAGCGTAGAGCAAAAGGTGTTGAGCAACTTGCCGAAGCCAAAAAGTATATAAAGAGTGCTAGAGAAATACAGAAACAATTAGACGAGCTTTATATTAAACTTCAAGAAAAAGGCCCAGCTAAAAATCGTACGCAAGAGGACAAAAATGCTATTGCTGATTTAATTAAGTTAAAGAGTGACAGTATTAAGTATGCCAAGTTTTTAAGGAAACAAGGCTATGAAAATAAGAAGATGAACCGAGAACTTCAGGTAACTCCAGAAAAGATTACTTGGGCTAAAGGTGAATTAAAGAAGGTTCCCGAACTAGAAAACATCTTTAAAATTTGGCGAGATGTTAATGAAGGACTCATTCAACTCCGAGTAGATACCGGGTTATTAACCGAAGAACAGGCTGCGGCTTTTCGTAAGAATAAGTCCTATGTTCCACTATATAAATCTGCTGAAGATATGGAAATGGCTGATGCGGTTAAGTACGGTACAGGAACAAAGTCTGTAGAACAGCTCAAGAAAATAAGAGGTTCATTTGCTACTCGTAATATTTGGGAGAACCTAAACAAACATTATGCTTCTACGGTATCTCATGCCTACCAGAATCAGACTCGTAAAATAGCCACAGAACAGCTTGTAGCAGTAGGTGGAGCTGAGATATCAGACAGTAAAGATAGCCGTGTTAACCTACGCTATCGTGATCCTACGAGTGAGTTTGCTGATGAACGTGGAATTGTTCATGCTATCGTACAGAACCCTAATGCTTTAGCGGCCTTCCAAATGATGCACTATGAGCTTGGTCCAATAATGAAAGCCTTTTCTTATTCGACTAAGGTTCTCCGGGCTGGTGCATTAATCAACCCAATCTACTGGGTAAGACAATTAATCCGTGATCCAATTCATGCGACCTTAGTGGCAAATAGTGGGATAGTTACCCCATTTCATGCGGCTAGAGACTACATTCAGATCCTAACTAATAACTCGGAAGAGGCAAAACTTCTTGCTAGACGGGGAGTTATTGGACCAGTAGATGCTACGATTGATATTCATGAGTTCCTTAATCAAGTAGGCAAAGAGAAAACAAGCCCATCCGTAATGGGTAATATGCTCCATAAGGTAATGAAGCTCCATGAAGCATCTGATGCTGCCACACGGGTATCTATCTACAAAAAGGCTTATGCTTCTGCCAAAAGTAATGGGATGAGTGATGCAATGGCAGAGAACTTTGCGGTTCATAAATCTCGTGAATCAATCAACTTCTCGGTGCGTGGAAATTCAGAATTGTTAAATTCACTTCGCCACATGATTCCTTTCTTCTCTGCGGCTATGACCTCTTTGGATACCGTTTACCGAGCAGCAACCGGGTACGGATTAAACGAGAAGGAAAAGGCAGAAACTCAGAGGATGTTCTATTCAATGGCTTCTATGATGGCTATTTCATCGTTGGTCTATGCCTTTATGTACCATGATGACGAGGACTATAACAAGCTACCAGATTATGTAAAAGACAACAATTGGTTAATTCCCAACCCCGCTGGAGAAGGTCATTCTTTTGTAAAGATACCTATTCCATTTGAAGTTGGTTTCTTATTTAAGACTATTCCAGAGGCTGGAACTAGATATCTAATGGGAAATAGTACAGGCCAAGAGGTTTTAAAGTCTTACCTCAGTGGAGTAATTCATAACCTTCCGGGTGGTGGCATACCAATCCCTCAAGCTGGTAAACCTTTATTAGAAACCATTACTAACTATTCATTCTTTACAGGAAGACCAATTGAAAGTATTGGCGATTTAAGATTACCTATAGAACTGCGCGGTCGTAATGCTAGTGAACTTGCTAAGACGGCAAGTGAAGCGGGTCTAGGAAGTATTGGTTTATCTCCAAGCAAGATTGATTATTTAACACAGGGCTATGTGGCAGAACTAGGTACATTTACTACTGGGCTTGTATCTTCTGTAATCGATCAGGTAAAAGGGATTGTTAGACCAGAAAAGAATATTGAAAAGTATCCTGTATTAAAAGCATTTATGACTGATCCTAATTCTAGTAAAGCTATTGCAGACTTCTACGATCTTGAACACAAAGCCTCTCAAGTAGTGACTGCTTTTAATGAGATGAAGGCAACAGGTAATATTGAAAAAGTTAAAGGGTTTTTATCCGATGAAGAAAAGAAAAAGTTATTATCAATTGAGCCATCTTTAAGAAAAGTTGGTGAAAGTATGACGGCTATTCGTAGACAGATAACTTATTACAAAGATAATCAAAGTATTGATCCAGAAGAAAGAAGAGTTATGATTAATAACTTAGAAAGACAATACGACAAGGTAGCCTCAAACTCTAAGAAGATTGCTCAATCCGCGGGTCTAATGTAATCATTCTCAAAGAGCCAGCCTATAGTCTTTCTATGGGCTTCTTCCCACATCTCCACACGCTCTTGTTTAGACATCTTTGTACCCTGATCAAGCTCCATGTGGCAACCGTAACATAATGCTGCAATGCGGTAATCATTAGCTTTAATTCCACGCCCCTTCCCATCCCGGAGTTGATTACTATGAGCCGCCACCACAGTCCCGTTCTGGATCTCGCAGTGTTGGCACGGGGATTTCCTGACTACTTCCAATAGCTTCTTGTTTCTGTACATATATAGCCCCGTCTATTTCGGTTAAGACATACCCCATATCGGAATACTCTTTTTCAACATCTGCCGTCATCATCTTCATGTGTAATCCGTTTAGCAGTTGGGTAAAGTTTCATTATTAGTTTGGCATTAAGTGCTATTGGTGTTCCGCTTTCATCGTAAAACCTTACATACTCATCGTAAGCAATAATACTAGAACAATCCTCAATATAAACTCCATCATCTAAAACAATCATCATTTCTCCTTAAGGTTAGGTGACCGGATATGTAGATTACTTGCCGGTCTCAAGTTATTGAAAGGGATAAGTGGCTCTCAAATTTACAGGGGTTCACCACTCACCATGCTAATAGCGATTTGTATCTACAGGACTAGCCGCCGAACACTAAAAATTTAACCCCTTAATCCCTTTTTAGTTTTTACTAAATGATTTACTAACTTTGTAATATCGGCATTAAGTACTTTAAACTCATTGACTTTTAAGTAGCTTGAAGATAAGCACTGCCCGTTAGGTGAGTACATGGTCCCGGTAATAATGTCCATAAACCGAAGACCTGCAGTTGTGTTTTCAGGGGTAAAGTGTCTCTCGCCCAGTGGTGTATCCCCGGTATAAATATTTTTACCTTTAAGCCAATTCTTCATAATAATTTTCTTTGGACTATTTAACGGAAAACATCTGTTGGTTAATGCATAAGTAGAAACAAATTCATTCATGTAGCGCCCTTTCTAGTTTAGCTAGTTGATATTTTAAATCTGTAATTAAATATTGCAATTCATGAATTACTTTATCTTTAGTTAAACACTCGGCCTGTAGTTCGGCTATTGCTTTGTAGTACTCAAGTTCTGTCATTTTTTATCCCTAACTTTGTAAATGATTTTGTACTAATCAATATGCAAGGTTCCATATCTTGCCAATCATCCCTATCTTTTCTTCCAAGAACATGAACCTCTCGTGCGGGAAATTTATTAAATGATGCCCACCAAATACCATCTAATGTTTTTACAATTAAAATAAACGGAACGCCACTCGCCTCACATAAGTTTTTGGCCGAACACCATTTACCAAGACTTAACAAGTATCCGCCTAGCTCTTCAATTTTTTGCATACTGTAACCTCTAGTTTTAATTTCACAAAAAGCAGAAGTTTTATTGTTCTTTGTTACCAAATAATCTAAATGATAACGAATTGGTAATTTTTCAAATGAGCAATCCCAGATATCACTTACCTCTTCGGTTATTATCTTTTCATTATCTAAATCTTTTTCGGACTCATACATAGTTCTAGTCATTCATTTCTCCTTATTTATAACAGTACGGGCATTTAACCAGTATGGTTAGTATCTTTGACTTACAATGTACGCAAATGTAGTTGGTCATTTCTCACTCGCTTTTTTAACAAACTCATCTGTCCGTTTTGCATACTCAAAGTCAAAGGCTAAATCAATAATCTTTTTTTCTTGTTCTTTAACCATCTTGCAAATTAACTTCCAATCTTCGAGCGTAGGCAATATGTCAGGATTCATTACAATTTCTTTATTCATTTCTCCCTCGCTTCCCCTAATATGTCTCTTATAAATTGCAAATGTAACCAGTCAAAATTTTTAACATCAAAGTATTGTCCGTAGACTTTTTTTATTTCCTCATCGGTTAACTCACGCATTGCGTACAACGGTGTTAGTTCAAACCACGGGCTAGGTGGCAACTCTTTAAACAAAACCCCGTCTTTTGATATGTATGCAAATGGTTTCATCTATCACTCCTCATTGTTCGTTTAGCTTCTTCACATAACTTAGCGTAATCTTTTGGTACATCCGGGTGCCACCCACCCAGTAATAAATCGCAGTTCAGTTTATATACTTCTTCTCTACGGCTTACCTCAGTTAGATAAATAATTAATCCGCAAAAGACGATCCACATACAAACGATTAGTTGTATAGATTTCATTCTTCTCCCTCATTTTTGTACAATAATTCTTTTAAAGAATCCGATCTAGATGGATGACGCATTTTTCGTAATGCTCTTGCTTCCAGTTGCCTAATCCTTTCACGATGTGAATGATATTTATCTCCAACTTCTTCTAAAGTATGTTCATCAGTATTTTCAAGACCAAAGCGAAGTTTTAAAATTTTAGCCTCTCTTGGCGTTAAAGAATTTACCATTTGGCTTATTAATTTTTTATCGTCTTCTTTTTCAAACACATTTGCCGGGTTCTCTAATATTAAATGTGAGTTCCCACTGCTCAAATAAAAATCTACTTTATCTTTGTTAATTGTTTTTGTAACCGTGTTAGTTTGTAATTTTAAATTTAACTGTTCGTCAGTCCATAAATCTGAAGGGCAAGCTCCCAATACTTCCATTAAATCTTGGGCTGGTCTAATAAATCTTCCATCTACTCCAATTGGTGCAATTTTTAAATTAATTAAATCGTATAAATTGTTTAACCTTAAACCCTCCCCCTTACAAAAGTTATTTAAATTTGTATACCCTCTTTCCTCAATAGCATTAAGTATTAAATTATTTTTAATTGTTACCTTTAACCGATATTCATCCATTAATTAACCCCCTTTTCATAACATTTCTTCTGTATCTTTTTTACTTATACGCCTTCCGTTTTCTTCATAAGCAAACTTTTTAACTAACCCTTCGCTATTGCGTATCACTGCTATCCTACCCTTGGCCTTACCTGTAGCAACATACTCATGCTCTGCCCACTCCCCCCAAGATGTTGTACGCTTGATTAGGTTAAGGTCTTTATTAAAAGTTTCTTTTGACCACCTATCCCCGTCTATATAGGTTAGTTCAGTTTTGTCCGCATTCCACTTAACAACTCCATCGTTCATATTAAATCCTCTCTTTTTATCCTATTTTTTTTTAAGTAATTCTTAATTTTCCTAATGGCCTTCGTCTCAATTGAAGCAACCTGCCGCCTAGTAATTCCCAGTTCGTCTGCAACCTCGTGCTGTGACATATGGTTATTGTTGTTCTGCGGTACTGGCTCCGACTTCTTTTTTAGCATAACTTTTCTTCCTTATTGAAACTATTCCAGCGTTTTCTTTATTCCGAGCAAGTAACATTTCATCAGCAAACCTATAACAATCGTCTGCATTTACTCCTGTCATTGATTTAAACATGGCAAAGCAATCTCTTAAATCATTCTCGTTCATGTTATCTCCAAGTGTTCAATAGCGGCAAGTACTAAATCATCGACATACTTTCCATTGATGGCAACAATCTTAATATCCGAAATCTTTTTAACGCTTTTAATCGCATCCCGGATGCCTTGGTTGTAACCTGATCTATAGGCATCGTTACCGTCTAGTGTCATCATGACAGCATCCCGAACCGTAGAAGAAGCTTTTCTTTCTTTAGCTAATTTGCGTATTTTATTGTAATATTCCACAGGTAAATACACGCTATAAGGGACCAGTTTTTTTACTGTTTTTTCCACAAATCAAACTCCTCTTTAAATTTTATAAATGCTTCTCTTGCTAACTCATTGGTCTTTAAATCTGCCCTTGAATCTACTTCAAAGTAATACTTAAACCACTCGGCACACTCACCCTCAGAAGTAATGACTTCATTAAACTTGACCTCGATGTAATTCCAAAAGTCTCTGTCTCTACAAATCATGCCTGCCTGCGCTACTACCGGGTGGTGCTTCTTAAACTCCCTTCTATCTAATGGCTTTTCATCATCACCCAATCTCACCATGACAACCATATAACGAGAGCCAACAAAGTCTCGCATAAGGGTGTCAGGCAACTCATCAGGATGGACGGCAACCGTTAGCATATAGCCGTCCTTTGATTGCTTTAAGCCCGTTTTAATCCCTTCAAACTGGATTGTTTCCAATCTTATCCTCCAAGTATTCTATGATTCCTTTAAGCTTATAGCCGCGGATAGACGCAATATTTAACTCAGACTTTAGCTTGACGATCTCCTTCTTACTATCCTCATCAAGCTTGTCATATCTCTCCCGCCATTCCAAACACCACTTATGATGTTGCTCATTCTCGTCAATTTCCTTTTCGAGGGCTTTCTGTAAGTGCTTGGCAAGTTTCTCCCAATTAATTTTCTTAGAACGGGATATCGTCATCATTCGCCTCTCTTACTTTTACTGACTCTTCGGGCTTCCATGTGTTCAGTTGAATATTAATCACATACTTTTCTCCAAACTTTGTTACAACCTTTTTGCGCCATCCATCTAGCTTCACTTCAACAAGGCCTGAAGTGGACTCATCAATTAACTTCAATAGATAATGCTTATCAAGCTTCACACTACCCTTAAAATCTGGTGCTGCTGGTGATTTCTTATCCTCCGCATACCACAGTGTTCCTTTATTTACTTCGCTAAATGCTTCCATGCTTACTCCTTAAAATTAGATTTGTATTCGGCAAACTTCTTCTGTAATTCATTAAAAGAAACTTTGTCTTCAGCTTTCATTAAATCAATTTGCTTCTCGTTCTTCTTCCACAAAGATGCTAACTCTGTGAACGTATCGCATAAAGCACCGAAATCAATCAATGCCTTTGCTAACGCTTTATGACTCGTATCAATTACATCTTCAGTCTTTACTTCTTTTTTTACTTCTACTTTTGCTACGGGTTTTACTGCTTCATTACCATCATCGTCAGCTTGATAGATGCCAACCACCGCGGCAAGAGCATAACGTCTCATGTACGTTATGGCACTACCAGCACCTTGGGCATCAGGCTTACTAACGGGAAGAGACATACTGTGGTTAATCCACTCTCCTGAACTGTGGGTTAACATCGTAGTCAAACTGATATTCCCTTCCACATAGTCTCCGGGAAACTGCATGACTGATAAACCGTTGTCAGCCAGTAGCTTTCTGCATGAGTCCCACACACTTCCTAAGTCCGCATACTTGGATTTAAAAAACGGATTAGCACTATCCTTTACTGCATGAGTTAGCTGACCCTGTACCTTACTAAGGGCAGTAGCTATCTCCTTAATACTCTCAGACTGTTTCATATTAAACCTTTCATTTGTAAATAAATAAAACTACTATAAAGATAATTGCACCAATAAAAAAATACTTAAATAACCGCTCATCTTTTTTGTCTTCAGATAATAACTTGTCGCTAAAGATCAATGCCTTCTGAAGTCTAAGCATATCCATATCTACTATCTCCTGTGGCTGTGGAGATTCGTTATGTCTTGAGCCGATCTTTATACCTGTCCGAGTTGTGTATGGTGTGTTCATCCTAAACTCCTTAAGTATTCATCTGCCAATAATTCTGCAACCTTTTTTACATGAAAACAAAACGGCCCCATATTTCTTAAAGTTACATCTCCAGTCCATTCGTTAAAAAAACCACCATTGGAGGACATGGAAATCATAAAGTCGTACACCATTTCTTCTCTAGTTTTCATTATTTCTCCTCTTCATTTAAGTTTATAACTCTTGTAGATATTGTTACATTGCCACCATATTGTTTATTAAACATTGCTTGCATTTTTTTTTGGACTTCTTTAGCCTTCTTTTCTGCTTCTTCTTTTGTAGCAAATATAGTTTGTGGACGCATTGTCATTGCTTTAATCTTTTTCATTGCCCTCTCACTTTCATCATTTCATCTGCAATTAAATAAGCATCTATTGATACGAACTGAAAATCATCTACGGATGTATCTGGCTGAGTATTCAACATTGTTTCCAATATAACGGTCATTGCTCTAGCAGCAAAATAATCCCTCAACTCCATGCCTGTATTTTCTTTAATACCAATTACGGCATTGCCTCCAAAAATTTGTTCACTACTTGGAAACGCTTTCATATTAATCCTTTATAAATTCGTGTAGATAACCAGCATATTCACCAGCTTTTAAAGTGGCGGGCTTGTGATAAAACAACCTAGCCTTCATTTCGTCTTTGGTTAAAAAGGCTCTATTGTTTTCCAAATATAATTGCATCAGTGCCTCTTCTAACCGCTCATTAATCTTTCCAAAGTTTGGATCATTTGATAGTCGTGCTACTGCTTTTAGTTGTAACTGCTGTCGCTCTGTAAACATTATTCCTCCAAAGATTTTAAGTACTGTTGATACTGGTTACAAAACTTATTGACTAAACAATAATCTGCACAACGAGTACGCTCCCCTTTGCGGATTTCTATTTCGTATCCTTTGCCGAGTTCCGTAACCTTTTGATCCGCTTGGTCCTGAGAAGCGCACACAACTGTGGCTCGTTTATTCCCAACTTTTTTAACCGCAAATGTAGTTTCCTTTTCCCACATTTCGACAGATGTGCAGATAGGTAAATCCTCCCCCATTTGTGCGGCCATATATGCATCGGAATGTAATCGTATCCTCGCTTTAATAAAATTCTCGCGCTCTTCGTATGACCACAGAGGGATATCAATGGTAATAATCTGAGCTTTAGGATAACCTTCTTTAATTTTGGATTCACGTTTATTAAAGTCCTTAATGATAGCCACAATGGCAACCTTCTTTACGGGCGTCTTCTTTACTTTCTCTACTAGCCAAGCATAGATATTCAATTGCTGTTCCCACTCAGGCTTCTCATTCATTGTTGCCCAAACACCAACCGTTTTGTAATCGTTAATTACAATCCCATCTTCCTCGATCACTTGTAAATCTATCGCCCCGGATATGGACCAGCCATCTACCTCGGAATGAAGTCTTTCTTCCAAGATGTGATTTGGAGACTTGCCATGTTCCAATAACAGATGCATTGCCGAACCGAACATTGAGAAAACATTATCAGCAACATCGATAGTTATCTCTTCGTCATGGGTCTTGCGTAGCTGAACAATCCGAGGACTGTTCATCATTTCCGTAACAGATAGGTTCGCTCCACCTTTGCTATAGGTGGGACGTTTCATAATGTTTACGAATGTCTCAGGTAAACCAAACTCATTAGTTATTATCATTTGTAGATCCTTTCTGTTGTAAACAATACTGCCAAGCTAAACGCCAAACGTGAATAGCTGTATCATCTTGAAAGGTTACATCTTTGAATGCTTCATAGAATGCATCATCGCAATTGCTCATACTTCCTCCTTGTTAAAAACTTTCCTCACGAGTAGAATAACAAAAGATTTTAAACATTGCAACACTTTTATAAAAATAATTTCATGTGTGATATAAAACTCGATTTACCCTATCCGCCATCTGTAAATTCCTACTGGTTACAGTCTGGTAATCGTAGATATATATCCAAGAGAGGTCAGAAATTTAAGGCCGATGTTTCTAATATATGCGTAGGTGTGCAAGGATTCGGGGATGACCCGGTAGAGATATCAATCATTCTTTATCCGCGGGACAAACGCTTATTGGATATTGATAATTGTTGCAAAGCAATATTAGATTCTCTCCAAGGATTTCTCTATAACGATGATCAGAACGTATGGAGGCTGACAGTAGAACGCGGCCAAAAGATTAAGAACGGTGGATGTTCCGTTACAATAAAACCGTATAATATACCTGAACCGTGAGAAGTTCTTGGGGAGATATGGTTTCTCCCCTTTTTTATGGTATTATTCTATTGCGGACTCCTTGCCGCTGGTATCCTCAAATACCATCCTCCTAACACCCTAGAACTCATACTCTAGGGTGTTTTCATTTAAATCAAATACTTATCCAAAATTAATTATAGAAAAACTGATGAATGTTCATCTTTAAAATCATAAGTACTTTCCCAATAACCTCCCATTATTCCCAATAACGTACCATTACTGGACATTACAAATAAATTTGGCAATCTTTTTTAAGTTATGGTATATTCAAATTATTGCGGAGTAGAAAACGCAGAAACCCTTAATGGGTATTTTGTTAGGGTACTTAAGTAAAACCTAAGTATCCTTTTCTACAGCAGAATACCTTTTAAGGGTTTTTTGTTTACTCCGTTCTCGGACTCCATCCGTTAACAAGTGGTTGTATCGCCAGCGTGGAACTAAAGACAAGAACACGGTGTGACCCGCACCTCTGAGTACCAAAAGGAAAAGAATATAGATGACTCGTAGAAATACGAATACCCCGATCCGAAAGGATTGACCAGCAGAGTTTGGCGGGTGGGCGGACTGACCTCCGATAAGTTCCCAATAACGGAACAAGGTGTCATCGTAAAGTGTGTTGCTCTATCCACCAGCGGTGGGTGGGTCAACGGGTAAGGCATGAAACGATGGATAATATAACAGTTGACTTAAAATTATTTCATGTGTTATAGTCTAGAAAAGGAGGAAGTATATGGCTAAAGAGCGTACAGCACAGGAAATTTTTGATGATTTATCAAAGTTTGTAGCAGAGAAAGATTATGAGTTATCCCCAAGATTGGCAACGGCATTAAGTATGCTATTGGGTATGGTAACAGTAGACTTGGGCTATAAAGACGGTGATATAGTGGAGGCTTTCAAAGCAAATTTACGAATCGCTAGAGGGTTAGTCGAAGAGAAAAAAGAGTATTACAGGAACTTAAACTAGGAGATATGATGGAATTAAAGTTAACGCAGATCCGTTTGAACGGCGGAACACAATCCCGTGACAAGATGGATAAAAATACAATTACTGAGTATGCACAGCAAATGATGGAAGGAGCAGTATTCCCACCAATAGAAGTTTTTTACGACAAAACAGACTACTGGTTAGTAGACGGTTTCCATAGATACCATGCTTGTATGAATATTAAAAGGAAAGAAATAGAAGTAAAAGTTTTTGAGGGGACAAAACACGAAGCATTTGAATATTCATTAGGAGTTAATGACAAGCACGGTAGACCACGGTCGGCAGAAGATAAACGTAAGGCCTTAAACAAGGCATTTAATGACCCAATAACAAGTAAAAATACCAATCTTTATATAGCAAAAAAGTGTAAAGTATCTCTTGCATTTGTTATTAAATACAAAGCGCAATTAGAAAAAGACAAGCTATCTCCCCCAAAAACTGATGCCCCCAAGGTAGAAACTGTTACTGAAGATGAGCACTTAGTTCCATCGGAACACTATGAATTATCCGAAGAAGATAAGTTAAAAGAATTATCATCTAGCAACGTGGAGTTGAGCGAAGAAGTAGAGAAGTTAAAGTTTGACTTGGCGGTTCTGAAAATGGAGGAGGATACCGCGGCTCAAGAAGAAATTAAGGAAACAATAGCTACACTGAGAGAGGAAAACAAACGGTTAGAACGTGAGTTGGATGCCATGAAAGTTTCCCGCGATCAGTACATGAAGAAGGCAAACGAAGCTGTTAAACAAGTAACCACGTTACAAAAGAAACTTAAGGCATTAGAGAAATAATACTGACGTTGGGCAGTTTCCCAATAGCAAGGAGGATGGATGTTAGAGTTAAGACCACACCAAATCGAGGTGGTGGAAAAGATTAATCGGGGCTTTGAGGATGGTCACCGTTGTCAGCTTTTGTATGCTCCCACAGGATTTGGGAAGACAGAAGTTGCAATGGCGATTATGAAAACAATTGCTGATAAATTCCAAAAGACAGCGATGGTTGTAGACCGAGTAGTTTTGGTTGACCAGACAAGTTTACGTCTTGGAAAGTACGACATCGAGCACGGTGTCATGCAGGCTAATCATTGGAGGAATAGACCCGAAGAGAGGATACAGGTATGTTCTGCCCAAACCTTAGAGCGTAGACATATCGTCCCGGATATTGATCTTTTAATTATTGATGAGTGCCATATCCAAAGGAAAGGCATCATTAATCTAATCCACTACAACCCACATATTAAAGTAATCGGGCTGACTGCCACACCATTTACGGATGGATTGGGAGATATTTATACCCATGTGGTGGGAGCAAGTTCTACTGGTGATCTGATCGAGAAGGGATGGCTTGTTGCACTACGAGTGTTTATCGCAAAAGAGATAGACATGACGGGAGCAAAGAAGAATTCCTTTGGAGAGTGGGTAGAAAGTGAGGTGACAGAACGAGGTATTAAGATTGTTGGGGATGTGGTTCAAGAGTGGCAAAGAAAGACCTACGACATTTATGGTGGTCCAAGAAAGACTATTGTGTTTTGTGCTGGGGTCGATCACGGACGGGAGTTGGCGAGGGAGTTTAGAGAAGCTGGATTCAATTTCGTTTCGATATCTTACAAAGAAGATGACATCTTTAAGAGGGAAACGATCGAGGACTTTGCTCGTCCAGACTCACAGATTCATGGGCTGATAGCCACGGATATTCTTACCCGCGGATTCGATGTGACTGATGTCATGATCGGCATATCAGCAAGACCATTTTCAAAGTCGTTCTCATCCCACGTTCAGCAGTTGGGTAGGATCATGCGTCCTCATCCCGGTAAGGAGTTTGGTATTTGGTTAGATCATTCGGGTAATTATCTTCGCTTTGAGGAGGATTGGGATGAGTTATTTCAAGAAGGAGTGCAAGAACTTAAGGAAGGAGGGTCGGAAAAAACAAGGACGGAAAAGACGGAGAAGGAAAAGTATGAGGCAAAGTGTCCAAGGTGTGCCATTCTATGGACATTCCCGTCAAATATCTGTGGTAGTTGTGGATTCGTCAAGGAGAAGTACAACACGGTTCACAACGTGGAAGGAGAACTTGAGGAGTTAATCAGGGAGAATAAGAAGTTAGTTATTCAGAATCAGGAATTCTATTCACAGGTTTTATATTATTCAAGAATGAAAGGTTACAAAGATGGATGGGCATCAAATAAGTATCGAGAGAAATTTGGAGGATGGCCAAGAGGCATGAAAGAAATACCAGTACCACCATCTATGGAAACATTAGGGTGGATTAAATCACGAATAATTGCTTACGCAAAAGCAAAAGCGAAAGGTGCTATATGAATTACTTAAGCGTTTGTAGTGGAGTAGAAGCAGCAACAGTAGCATGGCATCCATTGGGCTTTGAGCCTGTTGGATATTCAGAGATCGAGCCATTCCCATCTGCGGTATTGGCTCACCATTATCCCAATGTAAAGAATTTTGGGGACATGACTAATTATAAGGAGTGGGAAATTGGTACAACTAGATTGGATATCCTCGTTGGAGGTACACCCTGTCAATCATTCAGCGTTGCAGGACTCAGAAAAGGACTCGAAGACCCAAGAGGCAACCTCGCCCTCATCTATTGCGGACTTCTTGATAAGTTTAGACCCAAGTGGTTCGTTTGGGAAAACGTGCCGGGTGTCCTCAGTTCAAATGGAGGACGGGATTTTGGTTCCTTCCTTGGGGCGGTGGCAGAACTCGGCTATGGGTTCAGCTACAGAGTGCTTGACGCTCAGTACTTCGGAGTGGCCCAAAGACGCAGACGTGTGTTCGTTGTCGGATGTCTTGGAGATTGGCGAAGTGCAGCAAAAGTATTATTTGAGCCCTCTAGCCTGTCAAGGGATACTGCGCCGAGCAGAGAAGCGAGGAAAAAAGCTACCTCCGATTCTGGAATTGGCGTTGAAATCTCAGGTCCAATTGCCGCAAGAGACTACAAAGATGTCGGAACAGACGGACTGAATGAGATCTCAGCCAAGATGATAGCAGTACCGTATGCCGAGGGTGGCTTTGCTGATTACAGAAAGGGATTCGGAACGCTTCGCAGTAGTGGAGGGGCAATCGGTGGAGGCAGTGAGACACTTATAACCTTTGACCGTCAAAGTAATTGTCAGTATAGCGAAGGAGAGATTGCATCAACCGTTAGCGCGAGAGACTATAAGAGTGCAACCGATTTGATTACTAAGGTCTACGAGAATCATCCTTCCGACAGTCGGGTTCAAGAGATGGGTGATGTTTGTTCCACGGTAACAAGGAGATGGGGTACTGGTGGTGGCAATGTACCGTTCGCAGTACAGGCTTTTGATTCGTATAACTTAAGTCTTTCGGATACTAATCAAACAATTAAAAGCCCAAGTGGGGGAACTTTAGAAAGCATTGGTGGTATCGTACAGAGTGTTTCAATAGAACCCGGAGCCTCCAAAAGATTAGGGGGGTATTATTGGGAGGAGGTTTCATCTACACTACGGGCTGATATGGGAGACAATCAAACAGCAGTAGCATACAGTATTCGTGAAGATGCTAAAGCTAACACGTTTAGTGCCACCGAACTTGAAGTATCGAATTCTATCGGAGCATTAAGACCAAGTCCACAGTCCCACCATGCACAGACGTTTATTGCAATCCAAGATGTAAACCCAAGGGATAAGAAACAAAACGGTAAAGGATGGAATGACGAAGGGTTGTCGTACACTGTAGACACACACGCTACACAAGGAGTAGCTAGGGTCGTTGCACCTACACTAACGGCATCCAATGACCCAAGCAGATCGCCACAGTCCACCGAGGTTACCAATCAGATTGCATCGGTCTATGCCGCAAGCATGGGTGTCAGAAGGCTCACACCAACGGAGACGGAGCGTTTGCAAGGCTTCCCTGATGGGTACACACAGATCCCTTGGAAAGGTAAGGCATCCCCTGATTCAGCAAGATATAAAGCAATGGGGAACTCGATGGCAGTACCTGTCATGGCATGGATAGGTAAACGAATCCAAGAGGTGGAAAATGAGAACAGTTAGTTGGTTCAGTTGTGGGGCCGCAAGTGCCGTAGCTACCAAGTTAGCTATTGCAGAAAGCAAAACCCCAGTAGAGGTTGTATATTGCCATGTAAAGGAGGAGCATCCTGATAATATGCGATTCTTAAAAGACTGTGAAGCATGGTTCGGTCAACCCATTACTATTCTTGAGGATGAGAAATATCATGGCAGTATCTATGAAGTCTTTACCAAGAGAAAGTATATTGTTGGCATCCAAGGTGCACCATGTACCATGTTCCTAAAGAAAGAAGTTAGGAAGAAGTTTGAATTGCCTAATGACGTACAGGTATTTGGTTATACGGCAGAGGAAGCTGATCGTGTTGATCGGTTCATTGATGCCAATAACGATGTCAAACTGTGGTCAATCCTTGTAGATAAGGGGTTGACCAAGTCAGATTGTTTAGCCATGATCCAACGTGCTGGGATAAAGTTACCCGAAATGTATCTTATGGGGTATCAGAATAACAATTGTGTTGGGTGCGTCAAAGGTGGACTTGGATATTGGAACAAAATCAAGGTCGATTTCCCGGAAGCATTCGATAAAATGGCAAACTTAGAACGTACCTTGGGTGTAAAGATACTAAAACACAAAGGGGAACGTATCTATTTGGACGAATTACCGTCAAACGTGGGTGATTATCCTAAAGAAACGTCCATAGAGTGTGGAATATTTTGTCAAATGGCAGAGGAAGACTATGGACTTTGAACAATTTGCAGAATCTCACGGACTGATTATCGATTATATTATTCGGGATCGTTGGGTTCGAGTGCCAACAACAGACCATCCACGAAGTAGAAATGGGGCTTATATTTTTGATGGGTTGTCCGGTGCAGTACAGAATTGGGCCGTCCACGAGAAGCCAATCACATGGAGGAGCGAGAAAATTTACATCCCAAACAAACTACTGGAGATTAAAAAAGCTAGAGCCAAACAGGAGCAAGAAGATCAAAGAAATCAAGCACTGCGAAAGGCTTCGTGGATTATGCATAACGGTGTCACATCAACCCACCCATATTTATCAAGTAAAGGATTCGAATATGAGACAGGTTATGTATGGAATAAGTTATTGATTATCCCAATGAGGGTCGAGAATCGGTTAGTCGGATGCCAGATGATCAATCATTCTGGGAAGAAGAATTTCTTAAAAGGTCAGCTGACAAAAGGTGCGTCAACCATATTTGAGAACAAAGGTGTACCGATATTGGTCGAAGGATATGCTACCGCACTGTCCGTCCGTCTTGCCATGAAGACACTTGGGATGAGATATAAAATAGTCGTATGTTTTTCCGCGGCCAACATGGTGGAAATGTCCAAGGTGTTTCCCGGAGCCGTAGTTATTGCCGATAATGATGAGGTAGGAATAAAAACGGCACAGAAAATAACCGATAAGTTTTGGTTATCTCCATGTGCCGATGAGGACTTCAATGACTACCATCAGAGGCTAGGAATAGATAAAGCTTCCGAGTCTTTGGCTGAGTTTATTCACACCCTTCAAGAACCTGAGTAGCTTCGAAGGTAAAGTCAACGCCATCTAATTCAACCAAAGCTATCGCAAGTTCAGATGCATCTTCGTAAGAGGATGCCTCTACTTCGATAGTAGTTGTCCCAACGATACTTACATCAACTGTATAGATCATAAATCCTCCAAATATTGTTTACCTACTGGGGTTATCTTGCAAACTTTTGTCCGTCCGTCAAACCGATTTGGTTTAATGGTTATATAACTCTTCTTTTTTAGCTTCATCAGGTTGATGTGTGCCGTAGATACACTTGCCACGTTCTCGTCCACGATTACGGCAATAACTTCCATGACACCCATCTCGTTCTCCCCAATCAAATCGAGGATGATCTCCTCTTGGATCGACATATCATAACTCTGCCGTCTCTTAAAATTTTCAAATGGTTTCATAGTTCTCTCGCATTCGCATTCCATATATCTTTATCCCAAATCCTTTGGTTGTAAGACATATAGCCGTAGACTTTATTGTCTTTTAACACGACAGGGTTTGACCAATTCGATGCACCCAAACAATGCCTCGTCAACCAATCAGAAACCAACTCCTTGAGGTCTTCCGGGTTGACTGCTTCCAACGTCTCAGGCCTGATTTTAGGGGCATCATGCCCCCATGCTGCTACCTTTACTTTGTACATTGTGTTTCCTCCCAGTATTTTTTCCCTCGATATATTTTACTTATAAATTCATGTAAAACCGTTTCAAAACATTCGTGTTCGGGATGACAAGCAAGTAGTGTCCCAATTTCAAACCCAAGGTCATCTACAGTGTCTTGTATTGTTTCTCCGTGATCCAACCAACTTTGTACTAAATCTTGCAATAAAAGCATTTTTTTCTTAGCCATTTTAATCATCTCCATAATCAGATACATCAAGTTTAAAATTCTCAACGGTGTATCTTCCGTTAAGAAGATCGTCCAAAAGTTCTAGAACTAATTTGGGATCATGGATATCCGATCCCATCCAATTCTTGATATGAGATTTTGGGATTACTTCAGTGTGAGCTTCCGTGATCATCGCACATCTGGAAGCCAAACTATTAGTCCATTCGTACCCACCAACTCCATTGATCAAGATTGGTTTACCGTCTTCCGTCAACGGAAAATACTCATTGATCTTGTAGTTTTCTGCACCAACGGATAATAAACCATCGATATCAGATAATTCAACGGCATCCACATAAATTAAATATTGACTCATAATTCCCCCTTACCAATTGGCATATTTTTTAAAGTACTTCTTGTATTCGGCATAGCTTTTAAACTTGCCACGAAGGACACAAAACAATAAGAATTGATCGTCCATAAAAAATCCTTGGGCAATTTCATGTCCTGATTTCCCCAAATCCTCGTAGGATTCGCCATCGTAATGCATCTTGAGGACAAACTTTACCTTGTCCCAATCATCTAGATTGCCATCGAAGGTATCAATGCCATTCACCCGTCCATAACCGTCATAGATGCCCTCCATTTTTGTTCCATCGGGCTTAAGTGCCACAACGTCCGTCAAAGAAGGGAAGCCCTCCTTATACGATGCAATTACTGGTAGGTGCGATTTAGCACACGTTTTTGAAAAGAATCCCATACCGTTCTCCTTAGTTAATAAACTCGTCATACTTCTTTTGTAATGCGAAGGTATCCCAATTCGAATACCCTCCCTCTGAAAAAAATTCAATACAAGATTTTTTGAGTAAAAATGGATCATCACATTCCATCAGCCAAGTTATCTCAAATTCTGTACAAGCTTTGATTAGTTCTTCTTTCGTCATGATCACTCCAAATAATCTTTTAAGTTAAATGACCCATTGGCATCCAATGTTTTCAGCCAAACTTGTAACTCCTCTTTAGACATTGTCTTGAGGTAAAAATACAATGAGTCATACAAAACATGAGGCTCACAAACCTGTGCGATTTCGTAGGCTAGTTCATTAAAATCAACCTGATCGATCTCGAAGAAATCCGGGATCTTCTCTAATTTTTTCGCAGTGATGTAACCAAGAAAGAAACCTAAGAGATTTTCTTTTTTAAAATCATCTAGCGGCCCTACACAGTCCATGTAATTGCCACAGTTAGCATCGTCCTCCGTCTTGTACGAACAGAAGCCCCAATCCTCCCCCTCCTTGGGTATGTTGCAGTCGTTATTGTTAATGACAAAGAAGATGTCATATTGTTTGAAATGCAACTCGTAATGGTCGCATCCACCCCCTGTGTATACCTCTTCTATAAACATATTTTTCATTCCACTTCCTCCTCTAGGATTTCAGTCCAACACCAACTACAAGCACCAATCGAATAATACTTTTCGCCATTGATAATTTGAGGCACGATGTCCTCGTCAAAATCAGGATCTTCAAGATCGTTAAAGACAAAACAATCCTTACTCTCGGAATAGGTTAAATAGCATTTCTCCTCGTTTACTACTTCAGAGATTTTTAAGCCTGTTTCCTTGGTAAAGTAAGGACATGACCATCCGTTCCAAGTGTGACCAAAAGATAAGCCCTCAAACTTTTGCTCCCAACAGTCCATCGTAAATATTGCTTTTTTAGGTTCGTTCATGATAGTTTCTCCGTTAAATTACCCTCGTTCCACATCGCTCTCGCAAATTGGATAATGTCATCACTTACTGGGAAATCATAACCCTCGGCATGATGCTCAATCACATCGATAGGGCATTCTGTGTGTGTAGGATAATTCTCTCCCCACATTTGACCCCATGATTTATCCAATACAACTGTTTTTTTGACATAGGTTTCACAGATACCAAAATCAAATAATCGCATCATAATGGCATTGGTACAATCCAATCC
>TARA_R110002126_G_scaffold77796_1_pt1 | contig 20687 bp, 14 predicted proteins | sample TARA_R110002126 | Tara Oceans TARA_R110002126 (sample SAMEA4397536) | marine metagenome | biome: Polar Biome; feature: [DCM] deep chlorophyll maximum layer (ENVO:01000326); material: water (ENVO:00002006), including particulate matter (ENVO:01000060) such as... | depth 30 m
ATTGCTAACATTACAGGATTATGACGACTTACGGATATACAGAAACTATTTTAATGAAACCTGATATTGCATTACAAACATTCCTTTGTAATCTTTTTGTTTAATCGTGTTTGCATCAAAAATTGGTCTGTGTTGATACCCCAAACTAAACTTTGTATTGTGTGTTCCATTTAGTAAAAAATTTATGTTAAAATCATAAACCGTCATTTGATCATTTAAAGCATCCCAATTAGAACTTTGAATAGAAATATTTGGCTGAATTACAACAGGCTGCTCTAATATTTCGGTCTCTTTAAACGCGTATCCAAACTGCATATACCAAGTTGTTCCTGTACCTATCATTGGAAATGCAACTCCAGGACCATTAAAATCTGTTCCTCCGCCTGTAGTTGGATTATTAGCACCAACATTTCTAACATAATCTTTCCCAAAATCATAATCATAATAGCCTAAATACGCCGTAACTGCAGCAGCATTTGCTAAAGGCAAGTTTAAAAAAGAGTCTAATGCCCAATGTTTCATATCATAAAAAGTTGTCGAGGGCAACATCGCATCTCCATCACTTGTTGCATTCTCTTGAAATTGAAAACCAGCACCAATATTAAATACTTTTTTTGCATTTCCATACGTTCCTATTTGATAAGCAGACTTATTAGATTCATGCTCAAAAAATTGATATTTTACATATGAAGAGGTTTTAACTCTAGGTTTATTATTTGAGAAATTAACTTCTCCGTTAGGTGCAGTTGTAATAATAAAAGGTCTATTAAAGGCTATTCTGTAGTCGAACTTCCCAAACTGTCCTTTTATCCAAGCACCAAATAAACGACCTAGGTCATCATTTTTTTCTACAGAATTTAAAGTAAATAAAGGCGAATCTAAGCCCATCATTTTAGAACTAGATCTAATATTCCATCTATTTAAACCCTGCCAACCAGATTTACCAATACCAACTTCAAAAGCCTTGTGAAAAGAGTACTCTACATATAAATCTAACACTTCTAATTGAAAAGGCTTGTTTTTAAAATTGTAATTATTGCCCCCAAATATTGAATAGACAAATATTTTTGGCGTAATTTGAGAATACACCGGTATTCTTAAACGTCTTATAGAAATATCCAAAAAGCTATTGGTAAGCTCATTATTAATTAAAGATCCTTCATTAAAATCTGAGTAGCGCAACCAAATTTGCGAAGTCACATTCCATTTAATTGTTGGATTGTCTTTTTTTTGATCTTGACCATTTGCCATTAATGAAGAAAAAATTACAATAAACAACAATCCTCTTTTTAGTACTTTCATTTTTTTTATTCTTAATTACTTCGACAAAATTAGCGCGAAGTTTCTTTTCAAAATGTGATAATCATCATATAACAAAAACTATTTTTTATCATAAAAACAGCTAAAACGATGTAGTTTTATAATACTATAATTGTTAAAATAAACACTATAAAGCATTAATGGCATGTTAAGAAAAAATAAGGATAAAAAAAATGATAACATCAATTTTAAGACGCTTTTTAGGTGGTTTAAGACGTTTATTGAGTTATCAACATTTTTTAATTTTATCAACAAAAAACTAAAAAAAGTATTGTTTTTCCTTATATTTGGTAGGTTGTATTTTATACAATTTTCAATCAAAATTACAATCTAATCATATAAAATGAGCGAAGACAAAAAAAATAATTACGATGCCTCCAGTATTCAGGCATTAGAAGGAATGGAACATGTTAGAATGCGTCCATCAATGTATATTGGAGATGTAGGAATACGTGGTTTACACCATTTAGTTTATGAAGTTGTAGACAACTCTATCGATGAAGCAATGGGTGGTTATTGTGATACTATTAATGTTACCATTAACGAGGATAATTCTATAACAACCAAAGATAATGGACGTGGAATTCCGGTTGGTATCCATAAAAAAGAAGGCGTATCTGCATTACAGGTAGTAATGACTAAAATTGGGGCTGGTGGTAAATTTGATAAAGATTCTTATAAAGTTTCTGGAGGTTTACATGGTGTGGGTGTTTCTTGTGTTAACGCTTTATCAGAACATTTAACAGCAACTGTTCATAAAGAAGGTAAAGTTTGGCAACAAGAATATTCTAAAGGAAAATCGTTATATCCAGTTAAAACTATTGGAGAAACTGACTTTACGGGTACAATTGTTACTTTTTTGCCAGACAAATCTATCTTTAAACAAACTACAGAATTCAATTATGATACACTTGCAACGCGCATGCGTGAGTTATCTTATTTAAATAAAGGAATAACCATTACTTTAACTGACAGACGTATAACTGATGATGAAGGAAATTTTCCTGTAGAAACTTTTCACAGTGATGAAGGTTTACCAGAATTTATTAAATACTTAGATTCTACGCGTGAACAATTAATTGGCTCTGTGATTTCTATGGAAGGGGAGAAAAACGGAATTCCTGTAGAAGTTGCTATGGTATACAATACTTCTTATGCAGAAAATTTACATTCTTACGTAAATAATATTAACACACACGAAGGAGGAACACATTTATCTGGTTTTAGACGTGGTTTAACAGGAACTTTAAAAAAGTATGCTGATGAATCTGGACTGTTAAAAAACGTAAAATTTGATATTGCCGGTGATGATTTTAGAGAAGGTTTAACCGCAATTGTTTCTGTAAAAGTACAAGAACCTCAATTTGAGGGACAAACAAAAACAAAATTAGGAAACAGAGAAGTAACCTCTGCAGTTTCTCAGGCAGTTTCAGAAATGTTAACTGACTATTTAGAGGAAAACCCTAATGACGCAAAAATTATAGTACAAAAAGTAATTTTAGCGGCAACCGCAAGACATGCTGCACGCAAAGCCAGAGAAATGGTACAACGTAAAACAGTAATGTCTATTGGTGGTTTACCTGGTAAATTATCTGACTGTTCTGAAACAGATCCTGCGCAATGTGAAATATTTTTAGTTGAGGGAGATTCTGCAGGCGGAACAGCAAAACAAGGTAGAGACAGAAACTTTCAAGCCATATTACCACTACGTGGAAAAATACTGAATGTTGAAAAAGCAATGCAACATAAAGTTTTTGAAAACGAAGAGATCAAAAATATGTTTACGGCTTTAGGGGTTTCTATTGGTACAGAAGAAGATCCAAGAGCTTTAAATTTATCGAAAGTGCGTTATCATAAAGTAGTTATTATGTGTGATGCCGATGTAGATGGATCTCATATTGCAACACTAATTTTAACTTTCTTTTTTAGATATATGAGAGAAATGGTTGAGCAAGGCTATATTTATATCGCTACTCCTCCTTTATATCTAGTAAAAAAAGGTCAAAAAAGAGAATATGCTTGGGATGATAATCAGCGTGATTTAATCGCTCAACAAATGGGTGGTTCTGTAACTATTCAACGTTATAAAGGTTTAGGAGAGATGAATGCTGGGCAACTTTGGGACACCACTATGAACCCCGAATTTAGAACATTACGTAAAGTAATAATCGACAGCCCTGCAGAAGCAGATAGAGTGTTTTCTATGTTAATGGGTGATGAAGTTCCACCAAGAAGAGATTTTATAGAACGTAATGCAAAGTATGCAAATATAGACGTATAACATAAAGTCTTACTTGATTAAAATACACATTTCGTAATGGAAGTGTGTATTTTTTGTTATATTTAGGGTACAATACACCTAATACTCATAAATAACAATTAAACAACTAAAACAATGAAAAAATACGTTTTAATTTTTATCAGCATAGTTGCGCTTTCATTTAAAGCTAGAGCACAAAGTGGTTTCGAAAACATTTTATTAGCAGATGTAAATGATTCTCAAAAACTATTACAAGCCTATTTTGCTCCGGGAATGGAAGGTTTTATCAACGGTATGAATTCAGGATGGTACCATACAGCCAAAGTTCATAAAAAACTCGGTTTTGATATTTCAATCGGAGCAAGTGGAGCACAAATACCATCAGAAAAAGATCTTATTAATATTTCTGCTTTAGGCCTTTCCAGTAGCTTAACATCAACTGCAACTACAACTCCATCTTTTTCTGGCTCAGATAATGGAGCTAGTTTTCAAGTAAACACTACTGTTCAAGGACAAAATGTTACTGCAGATTTTACTGCCCCAGGAGGCGTAAGTTTACCGGCTAATCTAGTGCCAGCTCCTGCTGTTCAAATTGGCTTAGGGCTTCCTTGGAAACTAGAAGCAATCGTAAGGTTTGTTCCGAACATCAATTTTGGAGAAGATCAAGATGAAAGCTCATTAAATATGTTTGGTATTGGACTTAAAAAAGAAATTACAGACTGGTTTGGCCCATTGGATAAAACTCCTTTACATATTTCACTTTTAGCCGCTTACTCGTCTATGACAGTTAGTTATGGAATAGCTGACATAACCTCTGGACCAATTAGAACACAAAACGCATTGGCAGAATTTGATTTAAATGCATTTACGGCTCAAGCAATTGCCTCGTTTAACCTTCCTTTTATTAGCGTATATGGTGGTTTTGGATTCAATTCTGGCTCTTCATCTTTTAACATGTCTGGTAATTATACAGGTGTATTTGATACTGGTTTTCCTGCACCCAATGCTACAGTAACTGAAACCTTAGTTGTTCCTTCAAACTTAGATTTTAATTCTAGTGGAATGACTGCAACAATTGGAGCTAGACTCAGTTTAGGATTCTTCAAAATATATGGTAGTTATGCACTGCAAGAATACAATACAGCCAATTTAGGTATAGCTTTCAGTTTTAGGTAAAACTAAAAAATACAACAAAAAAAGACAACTCGTTGAGTTGTCTTTTTTTATGATATATATCACATCCAAATATTTTTTATGTTGTATTTTTGTGAGACATTTTTTTAACACAATTTAAAATATAAAAATATGAAAGTTACAGTTGTTGGTGCAGGTGCAGTAGGTGCTAGTTGTGCAGAATACATTGCTATTAAAGACTTCGCTGCAGAAGTAGTTTTATTAGATATTAAAGAAGGCTATGCCGAAGGTAAAGCTATGGATTTAATGCAAACTGCGTCTTTAAATGGATTTGACACTAAAATTACAGGAAGCACGAATGATTATTCTAAAACAGCAGATTCTGATATTTGTGTAATTACCTCTGGTATTCCGCGTAAACCAGGTATGACACGCGAAGAATTAATTGGTATCAATGCTGGAATTGTAAAAACTGTTTCATCAAACTTAATAACGCATTCTCCAAATACTATCATTATCGTAGTTTCTAATCCTATGGATACTATGACGTATTTGGTTCATAAAACAACTGGATTACCAAAAAATAGAATTATTGGAATGGGTGGAGCTTTAGATTCTGCGCGTTTTAAATACAGATTAGCAGAAGCATTAGGTGCTCCTATTTCTGATGTTGATGGTATGGTTATTGGTGGTCATTCAGATAAAGGTATGGTTCCTTTAACAAGGTTAGCAACAAGAAACTCTGTGCCTGTTTCTGAGTTTATTTCAGAAAAAAGATTAGAACAAGTATTACAAGATACTAAAGTTGGTGGCGCAACATTAACTGGCTTGTTAGGCACGTCTGCTTGGTATGCTCCAGGTGCTGCAGTAAGTGGTTTAGTGCAAGCCATTGCTTGCGATCAAAAGAAAATATATCCTTGTTCTACTTTATTAGAAGGTGAATATGGCTTAAATGATTTATGTATTGGAGTTCCTGTAGTTTTAGGTAAAAACGGAATTGAAAGTATCGTAGAAATCAATTTAAGTGATGCTGAAAAAGCACATATGCAAGAATCTGCAGAAGGCGTTTCTAAAACAAACGGATTGTTAGAGCTATAAACTTTAGACTTTAATCTTTAGACAAATTCAAAAAATCCAGCGTATTGCTGGATTTTTTTTTATTTTATATTTTCGTATTCACATTAATGTTTTAACTTTCTATATGTATTTTTGTTTTTGAATCGCTTGAATCTTGGAAAAACAAACACACACTCTTTTAAAAAATATTTTCGGATACGATAAATTTCGTCCATTACAAGAAGAAATCATCAACAGAACCATAGAAGGCAAAGACAGCTTTGTGTTAATGCCAACTGGAGGTGGTAAATCGATGTGTTTTCAAATTCCTGCATTAATTTTTGATGGACTTACAATTGTAGTTTCTCCACTAATTTCGTTGATGAAAGATCAAGTTCAAGCCTTAAAATCAAACGGAATAAAAGCCGATTTTTTTAACAGTTCCATTTCTCTAGAAGAAGAAAACAACGTAATTACAAAAGCGATTAATGGCGATTTACAGTTATTATATTTATCTCCAGAAAAATTAATTTCGGTAAGCAATACTTGGTTAAAACAATTAAACATAAAATTAGTCGCTATTGATGAAGCACATTGTGTAAGTATGTGGGGGCACGATTTTAGACCTGAATACACACAATTAAAAGTATTTAGAAATTCGCTACCCAAAGTACCTTTCATAGCCTTAACGGCAACAGCTGATAAATCTGCCAGAAAAGATATTGAAAAACAACTTGGTTTACATAATGCACAACTTTTTATCTCGTCTTTTGATAGAAAAAACTTAAGTATTGAAGTTCGTGGCCAAGTTCAGAAAAGGAAAAAGCTACAGGAAATCAACAATTTTATAGAAAGACGAAAAAATGAAAGTGGTATTATTTATTGTTTAAGTAGAAAAAACACAGAAGAAGTGGCTGGCTTTTTAAAAGAACGTGGCCATTCTGTAGCTTTTTATCACGCAGGAATGAATAATGAAGAACGAGAAAAAACACAAACCGAATTTATAAATGACGACACAAAAATAATTGTTGCAACTATTGCTTTTGGTATGGGGATAGACAAATCGAATGTTCGTTTTGTAATTCATTATAATTTACCAAAGAATCTTGAAGGTTATTACCAAGAAATAGGAAGAGCAGGCAGAGATGGTTTGCCATCAGAAACTATGCTCTACTATAATATGAGGGATTTTGTTTTGTACAGCCAATTTGCAGATGAAGGTGCAAATACGGTTATGCAAAAAGAAAAACTGAATAGAATGCTGCAATTTGCAGAAGCAAAATCGTGTAGAAGAAAAATATTATTATCTTATTTTGGAGAACATCTTACCGAAAATTGTGGAAATTGTGATGTTTGTGCAAATCCGCCTAAAGATTTTGATGGCACTATTTTAACTCAAAAAGCACTTTCTGGAATTGCTAGAATGGGAGAAAAAGATGGAATTACAATGTTGATAAATGTATTAAGAGGAAGTAATAATGCAGATATTCACTCCAAACAATATTTTAATTTAAAAACCTATGGGGTAGGAAAAGAGGTTTCTTTTTTTGATTGGAGAGATTACGTGATTCAAATGGCAAATCAAGGATTGATAGAAATAATGTATGCCGAAAATTCTGCCTTAAAAATAACGCCGATTGGTTGGAAAGTTTTAAAAGGCGAAAAAAAAATACGATTAACCACGCCTATAAGTGCGAAAGATAAAAAAAGCACAAAAAAAACATCGAAAGTTGTAGCTGAAGGCGAAATAAATAAAGACTTATTTACAGAACTCAGAAAATTAAGACACTCAATTGCTAAAGAAGAAAAAATGCCTGCTTACATCATTTTTAATGACAAATCTTTAAAATTGATGGCTAGTGAATTGCCTACAACCGAAAACGAATTTTTAGCAATTTCAGGAGTTGGTACAAACAAAATGGAAAAGTATGGCGAAGAATTTATGAACATCATTCGAGGGTTTAAATACCAAGCGAAACCAAGAAAAATTGCCACAACAATAACCACATTTAACTTCTATAAAGAAGGATTAAATCCCTCAGAAATTGCCGAGAAAAGAGATTTATCTATTACAACTATTTTCTCACATTTATCTCAATTATATACAGAAGGAAAAGCCGTGAATTTAGAACAATATGTTACCAAAGAAACCATAGACAAAGTGCGTGTTGCTTTTCTTCAATTCGAAAAAAAGATGGAATTGAAACCAATTTACGAAAAACTAAATGAAGAAGTTTCTTACAGCCAAATACGAATGAGTATTACATTGATTCAGAAAAACGAATAAAAGCTCCCTAATCTTATCATCATTTTTTCTAATCTAATTCTCGCTATTTATCAAACTAAAAAGGATATTTGTAACAATCCTAAAACTCCATTATTCCAAAAACAGCTGCTTTCAAACAGTTTATGTATAAGTCAGTTTTTAATCATTTTAAAAGCATTCTTTTTTATATATTTGGCAGATGAATTCTAAATGGTACATTAGTACGTTATTTTTAATCTTATTTATTTGCTTTGGGGCATTCCAAGAGCAGGTTACTATTCCTAACCAAGAAATTGTTTTAGAATTCGTTGACGGAAAAATCAACAAAACAGAGGTTAAGAATACGATTGCTGATGTAAAAGAGAAATTAATTAGTATTGGAGCTTCTAATATTAGCATCCAAGAGACAAAAGCGGGCAAACTAAAGATTGCATATTACAGTGCTATTCCTATTGACAATATCAAGGTAGCACTTGCGGAAGAGAAGGAACTTGCTTTAGATCAGGATTCAGAAAACAAGCAAAAACAGTTACCTTCTGTCACGTATAATATTGATATTTACGAGTTAACCAACGAAGTTGATACCACAAATTTAAATGATAAATACGTATTAGAAATAAAATACATTTCTGAACGATCTACAACTACACAAACTTTCGCAGCTCTTCGTAATTTAGAAATCGAGAAAGCGAATCAACTTTTTAAAACAGCTTACAGTACATACAAAAATAACCCGTTAACTAAGGATAGAACTTCGTATAAAGAACCCGAAGTTAGAGCTGGCCCTGATTCCTACAACAGTTAAAAAGATTAAAGTTTACCTCTTTTTTTAACGACTTTAAATTGATGAGTAACATACTCATAATTACAAAAAAACAATCCAAAAAAATAATTGTCAAGTTTTATTAGAAGCTATATATTTGCTCGTTTTTAAAAAATTGACAACAAAACACAAACAAAATGCAAAATAAGGGACTTATTAAGGTATTCGCTATTCTATTTGGTTTAGTGAGTTTATACCAATTATCATTTACTTTTTTAGCCAATAAAGTAGAAGATGATGCTGTGGCATACTCAAAAAGTAAAGCTACAGAAAATGATGATGCAAGACAAAAAGCTAGCTACGAAAGAAAGTATTTAGATAGTGTTGCCAACAAAGAAATCATAGATTTAGGTATTGCACAATACAGCTATAATGATGTAAAAGACAAAGAGATGAATCTTGGTCTTGATTTAAAAGGTGGTATTAATGCAATTTTACAAGTATCTGTAAAAGAAGTTTTAAAAAGTTTAGCGAACGACTCTAAAAACGAATCTTTTAACAACGCTTTAGCAGCAGCAGATGTAAGACAAAAAAACAGTAACTTAAATTATTTAGATTTATTTTTCGAAGAATTCGAGAAAATTGCAGGTGACACTAAATTAAGTGATCCATCAATTTTTGGAACAAAAGCATTAAGTGAAAAAATATCTTTTAATGAAGCAAATATTTCTGTAAGAGAAACTTTACAAGAAGAAATTAATAGTTCTATTGGTACTGCTTTTGAAGTACTAAGAAGTAGAATTGATAAATTCGGAGTTACTCAGCCTAACATTCAAAGAATTGGAAATTCTGGTAGAATTCAGATTGAATTACCAGGTGCTAAAGACATAGAGCGTGTTACGAAGTTAATAACTAGTAAAGCTGAATTACAGTTCTGGGAAGTACATACGAATGCAGAAGTACAAAACTTTTTCTTTGCTGCAAATGCAAAAGTAGCTGAAATGTTAAAAGACGATTCAGTTTTAGAAAAAGAAAAAGATACAATTAAAAAAGATGAAATTGACGATTTATTAGGTGAAGAAGCAGATTCTACTAAGGTTCAGAAAAACTTATTTACCTACTTAAGTCCAAACATTGCGCAAAGTCAACAACAATTAAGTTCTTTGGTAGCTTCTGCTAGAGTAACTGATACTGCAATGGTTAATAGTTTATTAGCTAAAAAAGAAATTAGAGCTTTATTATCATCAGAAATTAAATATGCTAAATTCTTATGGGATTATAAGCCTTTTGATGCTAATGCTGCTGACGAAGATTCAGAACCATTTATAGGATTATATGCGATAAAAGGAAATAGAAATGACAAGCCAACTATTGAAGGCGATGTAATTTTAGATGCTGGTCAAGTTTTTGATCAATTGAACAAGCCAGAAGTTAGTATGACTATGAATAGTTCTGGTACAAAGCAATGGGCAAAAATGACAGCTGATAATGTTGGTAATTTTGTGGCGGTTGTTTTAGATGATTATGTATATACAGCACCTTCTGTAAACCAAGCTATTACCGGCGGTAGAACTTCTATTTCAGGAGGAACGATGACAGTTGCAGAAGCAGAAGATATTGCCACTGTATTAAAAGCAGGTAAATTACCAGCAGCTGCAAACATTATTCAAATAGCTGTTGTTGGACCATCATTAGGTCAAGAAGCAATTGATGCAAGTTTCCTTTCTTTTGGTTTAGCCATCATTTTAGTATTACTATGGATGATTTTATACTATGGTAAAGCAGGTTTATATTCAGACATTGCATTAATCGTAAATATCTTATTTATTTTTGGAGTTTTGGCTTCATTCAATGCAGTATTAACTTTACCTGGTATTGCTGGTATCATCTTAACCATTGGTATGTCTGTAGATGCAAACGTTATTATCTTCGAAAGAATTAAAGAAGGCTTATTCAAAAAGAAAGGTTTAAAACAATCTGTCGAAGAAGGTTTTAGTTTTAAAGGTGCATTATCTGCAATTATTGATGCCAATATTACTACATTTTTAACAGGTATCATTTTATATGTTTTTGGCACAGGACCAATTAAAGGTTTTGCATTAACGTTAATGATTGGTATTGCAACTTCATTATTTACAGCAATTTTTATTACTCGTTTATTAATTGATGGAGCAGTAAACAAAGGTTCAATCTTAACGTTTAACACTTCTTTATCTAAAGGATGGTTCCAAAACATTAATGTAGAATTCTTAAAGAAACGTAAAATTGCATACATCGTATCTGGAGCAATTATTATAGCAGGTATAATTTCTATTTTCTCAATAGGACTAAAGCAAGGTGTAGATTTTAAAGGTGGTCGTTCTTATGTAGTTCGCTTTGATCAAGATATGAATGCCACGCAAGTTGCAGGAACCTTAAAAGATATATTTGGTACAGCCCCAGAAGTAAAAACTTATGGCCCATCTAATCAATTAAAAATTACTACAGCTTACAAAATTGAAGAAGAAGGACAAGAAGTTGATGAAGAAGTTCAAAGCAATCTATTTAAAGGATTACAAGCCTATTTAGGTGATATTTCTTATACTACTTTTAAACCTGGTTTTGAGAAACAAGGTGCTGGAGTTATGAGTTATGATAAAGTTTCGCCAACAATTGCAGATGATATTAAAACATCAGCATTATATGCCGTATTTGGCTCACTTTTAGTCGTTTTCTTATACATCTTATTACGTTTTAGAAAAATATCTTATTCTATTGGTGCTGTAATTGCAGTTTTTCACGATGTTTTAATTGTATTGGGTGTGTTCTCAATAACTTACAGTTTTATGCCATTCGATATGGAAATAGGACAATCATTTATTGCAGCCATATTAACAGTAGTTGGATATTCTCTAAATGATACCGTGGTTATTTTCGATAGAATTCGAGAATTTGCTGGCATTCACACCAATTGGAAATACAGCGAAGTTGTAGATAAAGCTTTAAGCTCTACTTTAGGAAGAACAATAAATACATCATTAACAACATTGTTGGTAATGTTAGCTATTTTCTTCTTTGGTGGAGATTCAATTAAAGGATTTATGTTTGCCTTAATTGTAGGGGTAGCAGTGGGTACGTATTCATCATTATTTGTAGCAACACCAATAATGTTCGATACCACTAAAAAAGAGGAAAAAAACAAATAGTTTTCTTTAAACTATATAAAACCGTTTTGATTGTGCTAAATTAATTTAGTAACATCAAAACGGTTTTTTCATTCAGTATAATGCTGTTATATTTGCATCCTTATGAGTATTTTAAAACTTCACGACTTATACTTTAAACCTTTCATCAATAAAGATGAAATACATACTATTGTAAAACATTTAGCAATACAAGTTAAAGAAGATCTTCCTGAAAATGAAACACCAATTTTTGTAGGTATCTTAAACGGATGCTTTTTATTCGCCGCAGATTTTATTCGTGAATATAAAGGAAATTGTGAGGTTTCTTTTGTAAAATTAGCTTCTTATGAAGGAACATCATCCTCAGAAAACGTAAAACAGTTAGTAGGGCTTAATGAAGATTTAACAGGTAGAACCGTTATTATTTTAGAAGATATTATTGATACAGGCAACACGCTCCAAGAAATTTACAATATCTTTAGAAACAAAAATTTAAAAGAATTAAAAGTAGTTTCTTTATTCTTTAAACCAGATGTATTTAGAAAAGAATTACCAATCAATTATATTGGTAAAAATATCGAAGACAAATTTATTGTTGGATATGGCCTAGATTACAATGGCTTAGGAAGAAATTACCCAGAAATATATCAATTATCAACAAAACCTAAAATGAAAAATATCGTATTATTTGGCCCTCCTGGAGCAGGAAAAGGAACACAAGCAACATTTTTAAAAGACATGTACAATTTGGTACATATTTCTACTGGAGATGTATTCCGTTTCAACATAAAAAATGCAACTGAATTGGGTGTACTAGCTAAAAAATATATGGATGAAGGCGATTTAGTACCTGATGAAGTTACCATAAATATGCTAAAAGCTGAGGTTGAAAAAAACACAGATGCACAAGGTTTTATTTTTGATGGTTTTCCAAGAACACAATCTCAAGCAGAAGCTTTAGATGCGTTTTTGGGTGATAAAGGAGAACAAATAAACGCAATGATTGCTTTAGAAGTACCCGAAGATCTTTTAGTTGAAAGATTATTAGAAAGAGGTAAAACGAGCGGAAGAACAGACGATACTGATGAAACAAAAATTAGAAATCGTTTTAATGAATACAATACAAAAACTGCGATTTTAAAAGATTATTTTGAAGCGCAAGACAAATATTACGGAATTAATGGAGTTGGGTCTATAGAAGACATTACACAGAGAATTGCTGGAGTATTTGATACATTATAAAAACGCGTAACTATTTAAGCGTTAATTGTTTAAATATTCGAGTACGTTTACACGTTTCAACAATTACACAATTACACAAGTATTATTACTGAAGATTATAAATTCTATGTTTAAAATTTAATATTCAAGGTTAACTTTGGATATTAAATTTTGAATTTTAAACCTAATAAAATGACAGAAGGAAATTTCGTTGACTACATAAAAATATACGCTTCTTCTGGAAAAGGTGGCCAAGGTTCTGTGCATTTACACAGAGAAAAATACATTACGAAAGGTGGACCTGATGGTGGAGATGGCGGACGAGGAGGACATATTATTTTGCGAGGTGATAAAAATATGTGGACACTTTTTCACCTGAAATTTAAACGCCATTTTAGAGCAGAAGGGGGCGGTGCAGGAAGTAAAAGTAGAAGTACGGGGCATGATGCAGAAGATATTTATATCGATGTTCCTCTAGGAACCATTGTAAGAGATGCAGATACCGATGAAGTTATTGTTGAAATTACTGAAAATCAAAAGGAAGTAATTTTATTACAAGGTGGTAAAGGTGGTTTAGGTAACTGGAATTTTAAAACCTCTACAAACCAAACGCCAAGATATGCGCAGCCAGGAATTGATGGTTTAGATGGCTGGTTTCGATTGGAATTAAAGCTATTAGCTGATGTTGGTTTGGTGGGTTTTCCAAATGCAGGGAAATCTACACTTTTATCTGTGTTAACAGCTGCAAAGCCAAAAATTGCAGATTATGCATTTACCACACTAAAACCCAACTTAGGTATTGTAGAGCATAGAAATCATCAAACATTTGTAATGGCAGATATTCCCGGAATTATAGAGGGTGCCGCTGAAGGCAAAGGTTTAGGGCATCGTTTTTTACGTCATATAGAACGTAATTCGGCTTTGTTGTTCTTAATTCCTGCAGATGCTGATGACATTAACAACGAATATAAAATCTTGTTGAATGAACTTAAAAAACACAATCCTGAATTGCTTGACAAAGACAGATTGTTAGCCATTTCTAAAACAGATATGTTAGATGATGAGCTAAAAGCAGAAATAAAAGCAGAATTACCAAAAGGTGTTGAAGCACTGTTTATTTCTTCAGTTGCTCAAACTGGTTTGCAAGAGTTGAAAGACAAGCTTTGGAAAATGTTGAATTAATTTATTATACTTAAAATACTCCGATTTAACTGATTTAACGTTTCATATTTCTAGCAATATTTCGTGCTTGTCATTTCGACCTTATGGAGAAATCTCATACAATTAATTAGATTTCTCAAATGAACCTCGTTTCTTAAAAAAAGAGCTAAAATTACTCCATCAAGTAAATTCGTATTGGCAACTGATATTTGGTCTTAACAGGAATGCCTCTTTTTATGGCTGAATGAATTTTTGGTAGTTTAGTAATAGAAAGTTGAATTAAACCATCTAATTCAGGGAGTTCTTTTTTGATGTTTTCTGAAGATTGTATGGCTTCAAAAATAATTTTTCCTTCAGCATTGATCATCAAATCAACAAACACAGTTTCATCAATAGAATCTGTTATAGACAGCTTGTGTTTTTGCAACTCCTCGCCTATTTTTTGATGAATGGTTGTTCTAAAACAATCCGATTTTTCTGTTTTATCAATAATCGAATCACATACAGTAAAAGACGGAAACGTATCTACTGCCGTAAAATCTACAATAGTGTCTAAAACTCGTAAAGGCTGTTTTTTTGATAACGAAAATTTATCACAAGAAGTGAACATCATCATTATTATTAAAAGAGAAAAAACACGCATAAATTGCTACTTAATTTCAGTGTGAAATTACTAAAATTTACTGACTTTATTTTAATGTTTCTCCTTTCACAAAATACTCTTTTTTAATGTCTTTAATTCTGCGTTTTACAAAGGCGTCTATAACTAGATCTTTTTCATAAAATGTTTCTATGTATTTAACATAATGTTTGTAAGCTATTTTTTTATCCTTGTAATAATCATCAGATAATTTTGCCAATTGATACAACGCTTTGTAATTTCTTCTATTCTCATTAAAAGCTTCTTCGAATGCGTTAATGGCTTGTTTGGGTTTATTCGTAGCTAAATACATGGTACCTAAACCTAAATATTCTTCATCTCTTTTCTTTTTGCCTTTAAAAGTAGCCATCATATAATTAATCATTGCTCCTTGATAGTCTTTTTTTATCATCGCAATATGACCTAAATAGGTATTGGCTTTAAAATCGTCACGGTCTTTGAAAGATAACTTTGTAAAATATTTTTTTGCTTGATCTAAACTATCCAATTTAAAATATATTTTACCTAACATAGCGGTACTATAGGTATCTTTTCTATCAATAGTATCTAAATTTAATAACAACGGAATGGTTTCTTTGTATTTTTTATCTCTGAACAATTGATTAATTTTTAGCCGATTTAAATCGATATGATTTCTATTCAAAGCCAAACCTTTAGCTACAAACAACTGCGTAGAATCTACATCTTTTAATTTATTGAAACTTTTTGCCAATCTTGTAATGGCATTTAAGTGCGTGGTATCTTTTGTATAGGTAGCAATAAAACTATTAATCATTGGATCACTTTTGCCCTGTAAGGCATACGACAAGCCCAAATGATAACTATAATTGGCATTTAATGAATCTTGGGCTATTAAATAATCAAATGTTTTTTCGGCTTTAACCGGTTTTCTGTTGATAATATATAGTTTACCCAATTGATACTGCAATACTAAATTCAAAGAGTCTTTGTCTAAAATTTCTTCATAAATAGGAATGGCTTTTTGAGACAATTTTAATGCGCGATAATTCTTAGCCAACTTTAGTTTTGCTTTTTCATCATCTTTAAAATTGAGGGCTTTTTCTAAAAAATACGCTGCTTTTTTATAATTGTCTATCGATTCATAAATTACGGCAGTTTTATAGTTTGATAAAAATGAAGCATCACTTTTATCTAGTTCCTTTAAAGCAAGTTTATACCTGCCTTTAGCAAATAAACTATCTGAAACTGCAAAAGTTGAAGTTTGGGCTTCAACTCTTACAATTACAAATAATAATACAAATACAATTTTCTTTTTCATAAAAAATTATTTTACATCTTCAATAAATAACGTAAATGGGATAGCATATTTTACTGCAACTTTTTTACCATTTTGCTCTCCAGGAATCATTTGCGGTAGAGCACTCATAACTCTTATAACTTCTTCTTCAATTTTTGGGTGTGGAGCTCTTGATTTTACTTGAACTATTTTTCCATTTTCGCCAATTTTAAAGCCAATAAAAACTCTTTTTTTTCCAGGCGACAATTTAAGTGTTTTAGGTAAATCAGAATTAAAGTTTTTAGCAAAATGCATTTGAACATTTTTAGAGAAACAGGCTTTATCTCCAGAATCACAACCAGGAAAAGTTGGTGCTTTATCTATTTTCATAAATGAAACAGAACCATCAGATAGTCTTTCGTTAATCTCATTTTCTGGAAGGTAATCAGCTAATTCATTAGCGCTTTCAAGTTTTCTTTTTGTGTCCGCTAAAGAATCTATTAATTGTTTGTTTTGGTCTTTAAGTAACGTTATTTCTGATTTAACTTTTGAACTTGATGAAGCACAAGAAGTATAAAAAAGCATACTAGCTAACATCGGAATCAAAACTAAATATTTTAGTTGATTCATTTTTTTTGATTTGTTTTTCGTCATCATAATAATTCGTTTTTTAATAAATGTTGGTTTATAAAATTGATTGATAAACGTTATGTTTTCAACCTGAAAAAAACTAGATAGCAAATTGTTGATATAGCTTTCTTTGGTTTCTGATGTGGCTACTACTGCATCAGAAATATATTCGTGTACTAAAGTGATTCTCTTTTGATAGAGATACATCATTGGGTTGAACCACATTACAATTTTTAGCACCTCAAAAAATAATAAATCTAAAGAATGCCTTTGTTTACTGTGCACCAATTCGTGTTCAATTACTTTTTCTGTTTGGTTTTGTTTAATTTCTTTCCCTAAAAATATGTAGTTGAAAAATGAAAACGCTTTACTTTGTTTTGGCAATAAAATCAGCTTAAAATCTGCTTTTTTTATGATTTCATTTTTTTGGATTAGATTAATGATTTTTAGCAACTTTACTAAAAATAAAGCAGAGAAAACAACAACGCCTACCCAAAATAAAATAGTAATATAATTTATAGAAACCTCTAAGTTTTGTGGTTCAATGGTTTTTTGAATTACTTTTTCAGGGGATAAAAAAATCTCTGGCAATTGAATAACAAAATCTCGTGCAACAGCTTTTTGAAAGCTTGGTATTTTTATTAACGGAATTATAAATGACAATATTGGTGTACTTAATAAATACCATCTGTTTTTAGTGAAGAAAGTTTCCTTACTTAAAAAGAAATCATAAATCGCCAAGAACAATACTTGGAATAATATGATATGGAGAATATAGTTTATCATGGCTTAGGTTTTAATCGTTTTTAATATAAATGGAAATCTATATTTTTAAGATTACTATTTTTTAATTCCCTTATATAACCTATAATTTTTCTATTCGAATTTGTCTTAAATACTTTAAGTGGTTGGTAAGAAATATAGTTAGGCTTACCAAATCTAAGTTTTAATTTTTCGAATTCTACTTTTTCATTTGCATCTAATTCTGAAAAAGGTACTTCAATAAAATTTTCAGGAACATAATCTCCTAGAAAGGCGTCTAAATAAGTTTCTCTTGTATTTTTGTACTTTTCTAAATTTCCTTTTGAAAACATATACATATTAAAAGATTCTTTTTTAGACACTTGATCATTATTAAAAAGCTCTTTTGAACAAGAACTATAAAAAAGCATCCCCAATAAAACAGGAATTAGCACCAAATATTTAAATTGATTTATTTTTTTAGATCGATGTTTTGTTATCATTACAATTCTTCTTTTTATAAACGATTTTTTACAAAATTGATTTACAAACGCAATATTCTCCACTTGAAAAAAACTAGATAATAAATTATTGATGTATGTTTCTTTACTTTCTGATTTCGCAACAACCGCATCAGAAATATATTCGTGTACTAAAGTGATTCTCTTTTGATAAAAATAAATCATAGGATTAAACCACATTGTAATTTTTAAAACTTCAAAGAATAATAAATCTAAAGAATGTTTTTGTTTGCTGTGCACTAATTCGTGGGCAATTACTTTTTCTTGTTGATTTGCTGCAATTTCTTTCCCTAAAAATATGTAGTTAAAAAATGAAAATGCTTTGGTTTCGTTTGGGAGTAAAATCAATTTAAAATGTGACTTTTTTATTGCCTCATTTTTGCGAATCAGATTGATAATTTTTAGCAATTTTAATAAAAACAGAGTCAAGAAAACAACAACTCCACCCCAAAACAAAACGGTTATATAATTTATAGAAGTTTCTAAATTTTGTGGTGCAATGGTATTTTGAATTACTTTTTCTGGTGATAAAATAATTTCAGGTAATTGAATGACAAAATCTTGAGAAACGGCTTTTTGAAAGCTGGGTATTTTTATAAACGGAATTACAAATGACAAAATTGGCGTTATCAATAAATACCATCTGTTTTTGGTAAAAAACGTTTCTTTGCTTAAAAAGAAGTCATAAATCGCCAAGAAGAATACTTGGAATAAGATAACTTGGAGAATGTAGTTTATCATAGTTATTCTATTAAAATTGTAAATGGTAAAATATATTTCGCTTTTATTGGTTTTCCGTATTTTTCTCCACCTGTCATTTTTGGTAAAGCTGCTAAAACTTTTCTTGCTTCATCTTCAATGATTTTATGAGGAGCTTTAACCTTAATATCTTGTACAAGACCTTCTGAGTTGATATTAAAATCAGCAAGTACTTTTACCTTATTTGACTTTAATTCTAAATTTGATAAGATTTTTTTATCAAATTTTTCAGAGAAATGCTGGTCAAGTTTCTCTAAAAAACAATCAGAATTCTCCTCTTCGCAACCAGGAAATGTAGGCCTTTTATTTAATTTAGTAAATAGCATTTCGTCACCAACTTTATCTGGATGAATGATTGAAGGGAAATTTCCAATAGTTCCAAAAGCGATTCTTCCATCTGGAGTCTTAAAATACCTACTCAATTTTAAAAAATCAGGAATTAAGATACTGCCATTATACTTTTTTCGAAATTCTTTAAATTTCTTATACTGGTCTTTTTTAATTTCTTCTGGCAATTCTTCAAAAGGAATTTCTTCTAAAAACCCTTTTGGATCTTGTCCTAAGTAACTATCATAATAGCATTCTTGATCTCCTTTATAACTAAATAATTTTCCATCTGCTATTCTGTAATGCGTAATTGTTCTCTTTTCAAACTGACTTTTAGTAGATGAACAAGAACTATAAAAAAGCATTCCAACTAAAACAGGAATCAGCACCAAATACTTAAATTGATTGCTTTTTTTAGATTGACACTTTGTCATCATCAAAACTCTTTTTTTTATAAAAGAATTCTTACAAAACTGATTTACAAAAGAGATGTTTTCAACTTGAAAAAAGTTGGATAATAAATTGTTGATATAAGTCTCTTTGGTTTCTGATTTCGCCACAACTGCATCAGAAATATATTCGTGCACTAAAGTGATTCTTTTTTGATAAAAATAAACCATTGGGTTAAACCACATTCCAATTTTCAGAAACTCGAACAACAATAAGTCCAAAGAATGTTTTTGTTTACTATGCACCAATTCGTGAGCAATTACTTTATCTTTTTGATTCGCAGCAATTTCTTTCCCTAAAAAAATATAGTTGAAAAATGAAAACGCTTTGGTTTGTTTTGGCAGTAAAATCAGTTTATACTCTGATTTTTTTATAACTTCATTGGTACGTATAATATTGATAATTTTTAGCAACTTTACTAAAAACAGAATCAAGAAAATAGCAACTCCCAGCCAAAATATAAGATTGATATAATTTACAGAAGTTTCTAAATTTTGAGCTTCAAAAGTATGTTGAATTACTTTTTCTGGTGATAAAACAATTTCTGGTAATTGAATGACAAAATCTTGAGAAACGGCTTTTTGAAAGCTGGGTATTTTTATCAACGGAATTACAAATGACAAAATTGGCGTTATCAATAAATACCACCTGTTTTTAGTAAAAAACGTTTCTTTGCTTAAAAAGAAGTCATAAATCGCCAAGAACAATGCTTGGAATAAGATAACTTGGAGGATGTAATTTATCATTGTTTATTTTTTGATTGTCATTTCGACCTTGTGGAGAAATCTCAAGTGAAGAGATTTCTCAATTTCACCTCGTTTCATTCGAAATGACAGCTTTTTCTAACTATTTAACGCTGCCAACTAAAGACTAGAAACTACTTACTCTTTTACTTTATTCACTTCTTTCAGAATGGACTCCAATTCAGCAACATCCATATTATTTTCTTTTACAAAAAAGGACACCATACTTTTAAACGAACCATTAAAATAACCATTCATTAATTTATGTAAACT
>TARA_R110002126_G_scaffold101167_4_pt1 | contig 20653 bp, 14 predicted proteins | sample TARA_R110002126 | Tara Oceans TARA_R110002126 (sample SAMEA4397536) | marine metagenome | biome: Polar Biome; feature: [DCM] deep chlorophyll maximum layer (ENVO:01000326); material: water (ENVO:00002006), including particulate matter (ENVO:01000060) such as... | depth 30 m
TTCGTAACACCGGAACTGCTCTCCCTGGTCCGTAGGACCAACCTGGCAGAGATCGCGGAATACCTCCCGCGCACGCTGCGCCGGGAAGGGGCCGACGTGCGTGTGTTCATCCCGCACGCCAAGGAGATCGACTCGGGCCGCCTCGCGGACGTGTCCCACGCGGGCACGGTCACCGTCAAGGACGGCGAAGGCACGTGCAAGATCGACCTGATCCAAGGGCGCCTGGGCGAAGTCCCGGTCATCCTGTTCGACCACCCCACCTGGTTCCGCGACCGCCACCCCTATGGCGACGACCGCGGGCCCTACGCGGACAACTGGCGCCGGTACGCGATCTTCTCGCGCGCGGTGCTGGCCTCGTTCGAGGTCCTCGAGTTCAAGGCCGACGTCATCCACTGCATGGATTGGACGTCGGGGCTGATCCCGATCCTGCACCAGCTCGAACACGTGCAGCCCAATCCGAAGCATTGGATGGCGCGCACGGGCACCTACTTCGCGGTTCACAACCCCGCCATGCAGGGTTCGTTCGAGCGCGAGATCCTGCCCAAGATCGGTGTCCCCCACGAGTACTTCCGGGCCATCGAGGGCATCGAGCACGGCGGCAAGGTCAACTACCTGAAAGCCGGAGCCGAGTTCGCCACGATCGTCGGCACGCACTCGCCGACCCAGGTCGACAAGGTCGACGAGCTGCCCGCGGGCACCGGTCTCAACGACACGATGAAGCGCCGCAAGAAGGAGCTCGTCGGGGTCATGAACGGGATCGACTACCGCGCGTGGGATCCCTCGACCGATCCGCTGCTCGCGCAGCCGTTCGGATCCGAGGACAAGGATCCGACCATCGGCAAGAAGAAGTGCAAGGCTGCGGTGCAACAGGCGATGAAGCTCGACAACGGGCCGCGCACACCGCTGCTCGCGATCATCGGTCGCTTCGACTCCGACAGCGGATTCGAGGTCCTGGCCGAAGCCCTCACGCCGATGCTCGAGCGCAACATCCAGCTCGTCATGATGGGTCCGGGCCAGCCCGAGATCCTCGAGCGCATGCACACGATCGAGCAGACGTTCTCGGGGCGCTGCCGCGTCATCGAGGGCTACAACGTCAACACCGCCCACGTCATGTTGGGCGGCGTCGACATGCTGATCCTGCCGGGTCACTTCCACGCATCGAACGCCTTGTGTGCGATCGGCATGCGCTACGGGGTCGTCCCGATCGCCTACGCCTACTCGGGCCTCGAGGACACGATCGTCGACCTCGAGACCGACACGAAGAACGGCACCGGATTCGTCTTCCCCCACTACGAGAGCGAGAGCCTGCTCGACGGGATCGACGCGGCACGCAGCCACTACAAGGACGCGGGCGACTGGCGCGACGTGGTCAAGAAGTGCCTGGGCCTCGACTTCTCGTGGATGGAGACGGCCCGCAATCAGCTGAAGGCCTACCGCCGTGTGACGCGCCGCGTCCGCAGCAAGAAGTGAGAACAGGAGCCGGCTAGCTCCTACTTCGATTCCCCATGCAAGCCAGGGCGGGGCGAGCGCGGTTCCTCCGAGCTCGCCCCGCCCTGCTGCGTGAGGGAATCCAGGTGAGGGTAACCCTGGCGGAACGGAACCCGGCGGGTTCTGTACACCCGTGCCGATGGTTACCTGGCTCCTTATTGGGCCGCCCTTCAGGATCCCGAGTGGGGAGCCTCCTGCACAGGAGTGAGTTCCGCCCCCGTAGCGTTAGGATGCGTCCATGGCGCTGCCGTACCTGGAAGAACTCCGTGCGATCGTGGGTGACGCCGGCCTGGTCACCGACCGCGCCGGGCGTTTGGCCTACGAGTCCGACGCCCTGAGCCTCGAGAAGCAGCTGCCCGAACTGGTCGTGCTCCCCCTGGACACGGCCCAGGCGTCCGCCGTGATGCGCGTCCTCTCGAAACACGGCATCCCGATCGTTCCGCGCGGGGCAGGGACCGGACTCGCCGGAGGCGCAACGCCGGTCGCGGGCGGCGTCAGCCTGAGCACGGCGCGCATGCGCGAAATCCTCGAGATCGATCCCGTCGGTCGCACGGCGCGCGTGCAGGCCGGCGTCGTCAATGCAGAACTCACGCGCCGCGCCGCACCGCACGACCTGTTCTACGCACCGGACCCGTCCAGCCAGGCCGCGTGCACGTTGGGTGGGAACGTCGCGAACAACTCCGGCGGCCCCCACTGCTTCAAGCACGGCGCCACGACGCGGCACGTGTTGGGCATGATCGTCGTGGATGCGGACGGTGAGGTGATCGACCTCTCGCACCAAGGTCCCGACCCCGACGGCTTCGACCTGATCGGCTTGATCGTCGGGTCCGAGGGCATGTTCGGACTGGTCACGGAAGTGACGTTGAAGTTGGTGCCGATCCCGGACGCGACCGAGACGATCCTGGCGGTCTTCCCGTCGCTGGACTCCGCTTGCGACACCGTCACCGAAGCGATCGCGCGCCGGCTGGAGCCCAGCGCCATCGAGATCTTGGACGAACTGACGATCGACGCGGTGGAGCGCAGCGTCTTCGCCGCCGGCTATCCGCGCGAAGCCAAAGCGGTGCTCCTGCTCGAGTGCGAAGGCTCCGCAGCCGAGGTCGAAGCCACGTCGGCCGACCTGACCGAACTGTGTCAGGAGCACGGCTGTCTCGAGATCCGTACGGCACGGGACGACGCGGACCGGCGCCGGCTGTGGGCCGGCCGCAAGGGTGCCTTCGGCGCCATGGGGCGCATCGCTCCGGACCTGTACGTGGCCGATGTCGTCGCCCCGCGCACGAGGTTGCGCGAGATCGTGCGCATCGCCACCGACATCTGTCACGAGCGCGGCCTCAAGGTCTCGAACGTGTTCCACGCGGGAGACGGCAACCTGCACCCGAACATCTCGTACGACCGACGCGACACCGACGAGGTGCGGCGCGTGCTCGAAGCCGGCGAATTGATCATGCGCGCATGCATCGAGCGCGGCGGATCGCTGACCGGCGAACACGGCGTCGGACTCGAGAAGCAGGAACACATGTGCCACCTGTTCGACGAGAGCGACCTGGATGCGATGCGTCGCGCGCGCGAAGCCCTGGACCCCGACCTGCGCATGAACCCCGGCAAGATGATCCCGATCCGCGGGTGCCGCGAGATGCGTACGCCGGAACCGATGCCTCAGGGGGACGACCGATGACCGTGCCGCCCGAAGTCCTCGGCGATGCGCTCAGCCGCGATGGCATCGAGACGCTGCGCGAGGGCCGCCTGGTCATCGCCTGCCCGCGCAGCGAACGCCAGATCAAGGCGTTGCTCACGCGCGCCGGCCGCGATGGCCTGCGCGTCGTTCCGGCCGGACTGCTCAGCAAGATCTCGGGGCTGCGTCCCGAGGTCATGGAGGGCGACGTCGACCTGGTCCTGTCGCTGCGCAACCTGTCCAAGGTGATCGACTTCGTCCCCGGCGACGGCACGTTGACCGCGCAAGCCGGCTGCATCTGGTCGGACCTGGGACGGACCGTGCGCGAGAGCGGATTGCAACTGCCCACGGACATGCCGCTGCCTTCCCGCACGACGCTGGGCGGCGCGCTCGCCTCCGGGATGTCCGGCCCCGATCGATTGCGACGCGGGCCGCTGCGCCATCACGTCTTGGGTGCCCACGTCATCCTGTCCGACGGGACGCGCGCGAAGAGCGGCGGGCGCCTGGTCAAGAACGTGACCGGCTTCGACCTGCATCGCCTTTACACAGGATCGCGCGGCACGCTGTGCGTCCTGATCGAGGCCAGCTTGCGACTGTTCCCGACGCCCGAGGAGACCTGCGCGCTGACCCGCCCGTGCGCGGATGCTGCCGAGGCGTTCCAACTGGCCGAGGACCTGCGCCGACGCCACGTCGACCCGCTGTCCGTCACCATCGAAGGTGGCGCGCGCGAACCCTGGCGGTTGCACGTGGTCCTCGTCGGGCGCCAGGTCGAACTGCCCTCGGCGTTGGCGCGCGCGAGCGAGGTGTTGGGTGACGCCGAGCGACTGGAAGGCGCAGACGCCCACAACCTGCGCGCCGAGTTGCGCGATCGGGTATGCCATGGCGGCGCCTGGGCGCAACTGCGCTTGAGCGGTCCCCCGGCGCGCACGCACCTGGCTCACGCGATGCTCGCCCGCTTCCTCGGGAACGATCCCTTGTGGCGCGTCGTCGCTCAGCCCGGCGTCGCCTCGCTCGAGGTCTTCGCTCCGACCCTGGCCGCCCACACCGTCGCCGACCAGATCGCGCTCTTGAACGACCTGCGCGCGACCTTGACGGATTCCGGTCACCGACTGGAGCCCATCGCGTTGCCCGGCGCTACGCACCTTGGACTGGCCGCGGACCTGGCCGGCGATCCCGCGCGACGTTGGATGCGCAACCTGCAACGTCGGTACGACCCGCTCGGCCGTTTCACATGCCCGTCCTACCCCGGTCGCGCACCCACTCTCGGAGCGACGTCATGAGCGTGCCGCCCACCACCGCCGTCGAGCCCCCGATGTCCAGCGTGCAGGCCGGCGTCATCGTCGACTACCCGGCCAGCCTCGACTGCATCCATTGCGGTCTGTGCCTCGACGACTGTCCGACGTACCGCCTGACCGGCGTCGAACCGCAGAGCCCGCGGGGACGCATCCACTTGATGCGCGCGGTCGCCGAGGGGCGCCTGGATCCCGAGCCTGGCTACGTCGAAGCCATCGACACGTGCTTGGTTTGTCGCCATTGCGAGAGCGTCTGCCCCGCGGGCATCCACATGGGCCAGATGATCGAGGTCGCGCGCGATGGCCTGAACCGCGTCGACCCGCCGCGCTGGACGGTCCGCATGGCGCGCCGTATCGGACTGCGCGGGCTGCTCCCTTCGCGAGCGCGCCTGTCGCTCGTGGCCGGCGCCACGCGCATGTTGCAGCGCGCGGGACTGACCGGCGTCGTCGCCAAGATGCTTGGACCGCTCGGGGCGGGACTGCGCGACCTGCCGAACGTGCCTCCGGCGCGGGAGCGCCAACGCCTGCCCGACTTCACGCCTGCGGACGGACCCGGGTTCGGGCTCGTCGCGCTGCACGAGGGCTGCGTCATGCCGCAGTTGCACGGCCGCGTGCACCGCGCATCGGTGCGCGTGTTGGCGGCGGCCGGGGACGCGGTTCTCGGCTTCTCGGACGCCACGTGCTGCGGCGCTCTGCAAGCGCACAACGGCGACCTGGAATCAGCGCGCGAGCAGGCTCGCCGCACGATCGCGGCGTTCGAGCGCAAGACCGCGGACGACGGTACGACGCCGGTGCTGATCTCGAACAGCGCGGGCTGCGGCGCGCACATGAAGGAGTACGACCGGTTGCTGGCCGACGACCCTGAATGGGCCGAGCGTGCGAAGACCTTCGTCACACGCGTCCAGGACTTCGCCGAGCACCTGGCCGAACCCGGACCCCGCGAACGATTGGCGCAGCGCTTGGGACGCACGGACCTGGGCGCAGTGACGTACGACGATCCCTGCCATCTCTGTCATGGGCAAGGCGTGCGGGAACAACCGCGCCATCTGATGTCGGACGTCCCGGGGCTCGATGTCGTCACGCTGGAACGACCCGAATCGTGCTGCGGCGCGGCGGGTCTGCACGCGTTGTTGCGACCGGACGAGTCGCGTACGGTGCTGGCCGAGAAGTTGCGGGACCTCGCGTCCTCCGGAGCCTCGGTGCTGGTGACCGCCAATCCTGGATGTCACTTGCAATATGAGAGTGGCTTGCAGTGCACCGGCAGCGACGTCCAGGTCCTGCATCTGGCCGAGTTGCTCGATCGCGCGCTGGACGGCGCGCCCACGTAACTCAGTTCGTAGCGGGTTCCACCGAGGACTCCACCAGCATGGGCCGGATGGCGTCGAGCACGATGCGCGCATCGGCCAGCGTCCCGGGGACGCGGTCTGCCCAGCGCAGATGAACGATCCAGCACGTTCGGTCGAGCGTCAGGTTCACGCGCAAAAGGTCGTAGAACGTCGCACGATCGTCGTCCTTGTGGAATGCACGCAGGTGCACCCAACGTACGTCGTACGGGCCCCACGCCATTTCCCCCGCGTCGATCGGCACGGTCTCTCCGTCGCCGCCGATGTTCTCGAGGTCCTTGTACTCGAGACTCCGAAAGTTGCGCTGGATCACGCTCTGCGCACTGTCCTCGGGATGGTGCGCGAAGAGAACCTCGAGCGGCTCGGCGTGCGGGCCCACGGGTACTGCGCCCCAGTCCGTCTTGTCGTATTGCCCCTTCTCGTTCCCGCTCGTGTCCGGACCACCGCCGTCCACGCTGGGCACGTCCTCGTCCGATACGCCCTTTGGCGCCACGTCCTCGGCCGTCTCGACGACGTCCGTGGGCGGAGCGCTGGCGGACCGCAACGTCACGTACTGGGTCCCGTCGAGTCGCCGTTCGGCTCGCACGACGTGGGCGCCGAACGGCAACTCCCGTACGTCGAAGTGCTCGCGCAGAAGCGCCTCCCCGTCCGGGATGACCGCCGCCGCCGGCTTGCCGAAGGGCAGGAGCAACCCCCACACGACCAGCAGGCATCCGAGGGCCAAGCCCAACACGCCGCCCACGGTCTCGTGGGTCCGTCGTGTCGAAGAAGTCTCGGGTGCGCTGCCGATCGTCGAGCCGGGATCGCTCACAGGACTCAGCGATCCGGTCCGATGTGGAACGGTGCGAAGAAGGCCTGGATGTCGGCCTCGGTCGGTTCGTCGCCGCCGTTGGCGCGCAGGAAGATGGCGTAGATGTCGTCGTGGGCGAGTGCCTCGCTGAGGTTCACCATGATCATCGGCGGCGGCTCGTCCATGTCGTCGTTGCCCCAGTCGGCGGCGAAGGGTCCCGAAGTTCCGCTGGTGACCACGAGACGCACCGAATCGAAGGTGATGCCTTGGATCGTGACCGGGAAGTCGGTGAAGGCCATGCCCTCGAGCTCGTCCTCGGTCTGATCCTCGCTCGCGTTCACCTGGATCACGACGGTCAGCCCATCCTCGTCGAGCTTCAACTTGTCCAAGGTCAGCGGTTGGCCGTTCTCGTCCACCAGCGTCGCGCCATCCTGGAGCTGTTGGAAGACGTACATCTCCATGTCCGTGAACGGGATCTTCAAACCGAAGATCGGAGCGTAGTCCGTGTGGCGTTCGTCGTACTCGACGAGCTCCTCGACGTTCGCCCAGACCTTGTCGGGATCGATCGCATCCATCACGACGCCGTAGCCCCAGAATCCAGCTGCTACGAGGAGCAGGATGAAGAGGAGGCAGCCTCCGCCGCATCCCCAGACCCAGAAGGGAATGCCCTTCGAGGAACCGGCTTCCCGAATGTCGCCCCAGTCTTCGTCACTCATAGCTGTTGCCTTTGGTTCGTGTGGATCGAGTTGGATCCGGAATCAGTCGTTCCAGTCGTAGAAGCCGCGTCCGCTCTTCTTGCCGAGTTCACCGGCGGCGACCTTGTCGCGCAAGAGTTGGGGCGGTTGGAATCGTTCCCCCAGCGTGGAAGCCAGGTATTCGGCGATCGAGAGGCGCACGTCGAGGCCGACCAGGTCGGTCAGCTTGAGCGGGCCCATGGGGAAGCCGTAGCCCAACGTCATCGCCTTGTCGATGTCCTCGGCGCTCGCGACGTTCTCTTCGACCATGCGGATGGCCTCCATGCCGATGGCGATGCCGAGGCGGCTGGAGGCGAATCCCGGCGCGTCGCGTACGTCGATCGGCTGCTTGCCCATGCGCACCGAGAGGTCGATGGCACAGCGCGCGGCGTCCTCGGACGTCGTCTCGGCGCGCACGACTTCGACCAGCTTCATGATGTGCACCGGGTTGAAGAAGTGCATGCCGACGACGCGCTCGGGATGCGCTGCGGATCGCGCGATCTCGGTCAACGAGAGCGATGAGGTGTTGGACGCGAGCATCACGTCCGGCCCCAGCGCGGCGCCGAGCTTGCCGAAGAGGTCCGTCTTCAGTTCCATGCGCTCGGGCACGGCCTCGACGACGCATTGCACGCCCGCGATCGCCTCGTCCAGATCGGTGGTACCCGACAGGTTGGCGATGGTGGCCTCGCGCATGGCGACGTCGACCTTGCCGCGCTCGACACCCTTGTCGAGGTTGCGCGTGATCTTCTGGATCCCCAACTCGACGGCGTCCGACTGGACGTCGAACAATCGGGTGGCGATGCCGGATTGGGCGAGGACCTGGGCGATGCCGTGGCCCATGGTGCCGGCGCCGAGGACGGCGGCCGTTCGGATCGAATCAGCTTGGAGAGTCATGGTGTCAGGGGGGCTCTTCGAAGGAGAGGGCCGTTCATTCGCCCGGGATCAGCACGATCTTGCCCAAAACCTGGCGCTCCTCGAGCAGCCGATGGGCCTCGTGAACGCTGGACAGGGGCAACGTGCGGTCCAGGGGAGCGCGGTAGTCCCCGGCGGCCAGGCGCTCGAGGATCAGGGGGAAGGCCGAACGCGGGCCCATGGTGGACCCGAGCAGGCTGAGGTTCTTGATGAACAGGTGCGGCAGCAGGATGTCGACCTTGGGACCGGTGGTGCCGCCGCAGGTGACGAGGCGCCCGTTGCGCGCGAGGCAACTCATCGATCCGCGCCAGGTGGCCGGGCCGACGTGCTCCATCACGACGTCGACGCCGCGTCCGTTCGTCAGCGACTTCACGCGCTTGAACCATTCGGGGTCCGCGTGGTCGATCGCGTGGTGTGCGCCGAGGTCCAGCCCCATGGCGCGCCCCGCTTCGGTCGAGGCGGTCGTGATCACCTGGGCACCGTGGTGGCGGGCGATCTGAATGCCTGCCGAACCGACGCCGGACGTGGCGCCGAGCACCAGCACGGTGTCGCTCGACGTGATGCGCGCGCGCTCGATCAGCATCCCCCAGGCCGTGAGGAACGTCAGCGGTGCGGCAGCCGTGGTGACCGGGTCGAGGCCTTTGGGCAAGCGCGTGCAGTAGCGTTCGGGCAGCACGACGTACTCGCGCGCGAAGCCGTCGGTGTGCTCGCCCCGGATCTTGTAGTCGGCGGCCAGATGATCCTCGCCGCGCCGGACCTCGGGCGAGCTCAGGTCGTCGTTGTAGCCGGGCTCCAGCAGGATCGGCTGACCGACCTGGAGCGTCACGCCGGCGCCGACCGCATCGACCACACCGCAACCATCGCAACCGGGGATCATCGGCAGGGGCAGCGGCATGCCCGGCATGCCGTTGCGCACCCACAGATCCAGGTGGTTGACCGAGACGCCGAGGACGCGCGCGCGCACCTCGCCGGGACCCGGTTCCGGAATCGGCAGATCGACGAGTTGAACGACTTCGGGCCCGCCATGGGCCGTGACGTGGACGGCCTGCATCTCAGGACCCCGAGAACTTCGGCTTGCGCTTCTCGGTGAAGGCGGCGATGCCTTCCTTCGCGTCGGCGGACGTGAACAAGCGCTGTTGCAGTTCGCGCTCGAGGGCCAGGCCCGATTCCAGCGGCAGGTCGATCCCGGTCTGGACGGCGCGCTTGATCAAGCCGACGCTCATCGATGCTTTGTTCGGTGCGCAGAACTCGTAAGCGGCGTCGAGCACGGCGTCCAGGAACGCTGCGTCGTCGGCGGCTTCGATCTGGCGGTCGACCAGACCCAGGCGTTCGGCCTCGTCGTAGTCGAAGTTGCGACCGGTGGCCATCAACTCGATCGCCTTCGAAGCGCCGACCTTGCGCGCCAGGCGTTGGGTGCCACCGGTGCCGGGCAGCACGCCCAGGTTGACCTCGGGCAGACCGCACTTGCCCGAGCCCTTGCGGGACCAGCGCATATCGGCAGCGAGCGCGACCTCGAGGCCTCCTCCGACGCAGTGTCCGCCGAGTGCGGCGATCACCAGCTTGGGCGTGTGCTCCAACCGCAGCAACGTCTCGTTCGCGTGCAGGCAGAATGCGTACTTGAAGGTCGGCGTGACCGCGCCGAGCATCGAGATGTCGGCGCCCGCGCAGAAGAACTTCTCGCCTTCGCCAGCCAGGACGATGACCTGGACGTCCTCGTCCATGCGCGCGCGCAGGACGGCCTCGTCCAGGTCGCGCATCATCTCGTAGCTGTAGCCGTTGGCCGGCGGGTTCGTGAGCGTGAGCACGGCCATGCCGCCGCCCGTGGCGTAGGAGACCTTGCCGTTGGAAAGGAGTTCAGCGGAGCCGAGAGGAGCGCGTTCGGTCATGGTGGAGACGGCCGTCCGGGTGGGAATCACCGGATCGGCGGGCGAACAGGATAACGCCCGCCCGGACCCAAGGGTGGAGGGCATCGGGTTCCGGCGCTCGCTTCGCTCAGCGACCGGTGACCTGGTAGCGATCGTCGGTCGGCGGGGTCACGGGGCCGGCCTCGAGCGCCTGGATGAAGAGGTCGCGCTGCAAGATCGGATCGACCTGGCGCTCCTCGATGTCCTTGAGCGATTCGAAGCCCGATGCGCCGTCGGCGAGGAAGCTGTTCGTCGTGATGGCGTAGGTCCGTTCGGGATCGAGCGGCTCGCCCCCCACGTCCACACCTGTGATCTTGGCGCGCTCGCCTTCGAGACTCACCTTGACGAGCAGGCCACTGAACTCGATCCCGGTGCCGTCGCGCTCGATGCCGTTCTTGATGATGTCCATCAAGTCTGTGCCGCTGACCTGGAGCGTCACGAGCGCATTGTCGAAGGGCAGCACGTTGAACAGATCGCGCCGCGTGACCTCGCCCGCCTCGAGCGTGGCCCGGATCCCGCCGCGGTTGTTGAACGACACGTCGGCACCGGTGCGCGCGCGCATCAAGTCGCAGACGAGGTTGCCCGCAGGTGTGCTGGAGTAGTTCGGGCCACGGCGCACGAGGTCCGCGGTCAACGTCCCCACCGTCTTGTCCCACTCCTCCTCGGTGCGCTTCACCAGGTTCGCGCACGCGGCCTTCAGTTTCGGGTTCGCGTGCTCGCCCTCGGGATCGTCGAGCAGGTCGATCAAGCTCGCGAACGAGCGCTTGACCTCTTTCGTGTGCGGATCGAGGTACAGGTCCACGCGGCCGATGCTGCGCCCCTTGGAGCCCGCCTGGACGATGCGCGTGTTGCCCTCCCGCGCGCCTTTGCGCAGCACGGTGTGCGAGTGTCCGCCCACGATGAGCGGCAGTTCCGGGAAGTCCTTGGCCAGCACCCGATCCTGGTCGATACCGATGTGCGTGATCGGGATGATCAGGTCGACGCGCTTGCGCTTCGGGAGCTTCTCGAGCTCCTTGATCGCAGCACGAAGCGCTTCCGTGTGCCCCTTCCACTCGAGCTCGCGCGTCGAGCTATGCGTCATCGCCGGCGTATGGTCGGACAGGATGCCGACCGCCGCGACGCGCAGGCCGCCGCTCTCGATGATGCGCCACGGTTCGACGTTCGGGAACGGCTTGCCCTTCGGGTACGTCGCGTTGGCCATCACCATCGGCAGTTTCGAGCCCTCGAACAGCTTGTGGGTCGTCTCGACCCCGTGATCGAACTCGTGGTTCCCCACGACCATCGCGTCCCAGCTGACGTGTTGCATGGCATCGATGAAGAGCGCGCCTTTGTCGATGGCGCCCTCGGGTGTGCCCTGGAACCAATCCCCCGCATCGAAGACGAAGATCGGGATGCCCTGGGCCTCCGCGTCGGCGCGGATGCGTTCGATGTGGAAGCCGACGCGCTCCAGCCCGCCCGTGTTCGGGATCGGATCCTTGTCGACCAGCCAGGTTGCAGGCAGGGGCAGGATCTGGCCGTGGATGTCGTTCGTGTGCAGCACGATCACGTGCTGCAGGTCGTCGTTCTGGGCCGCGGCCGTCGCAGAACGATTCACGATCGCGAAGACGCTGACGAGCGCGATCGCGGCGATGGACAACAGGCGCAGGCGGAAACGTTGGGGTGCTGAGGTCGACATGGTGAGCGCATGGTCCGCGAACGGGGCCCCTGCGGGAAGGGCATCCGGGTTCGACCTGCATGAAACCGTCGTCCGGCTCAGGTCCGGGACCCCCGAATTCCGACTTCCTAGGGTCCGCTCCACTGCAACGACCTATCCCAGAATGAAACGCATCCTCCTGCGTGGCCTCGTGCTCGCCCCTGCCGCCCTCGCCCTGACCGCCTGCGGCTCCGATGAGCCCGATGTCCAGGGCCAGCAGCCCGCAGCCGTCCAACGTCCGAACACCGCGCAACCGAATCGCGCCTCGGACGTCAGCCAATCGGTCGTCGTGCCGAGCGATGCGCGTGTCGAGCAGGCCGAAGCACGCCATCTGCTGCCCAGCGACGCCTCGTTCTACATGCAGATCAGCTCGTTCGACGAACTCGACGAACTCGTCGCTCCGTCGATGGCAGCCTTCGGCATGAGCGCCAAGGACGGTCCGGACCTGAGTCAGGCCCTGGCGATGCTGGCCATGTTCGGTGTGAATCCGAGCCAGGTCCTGCGCGACCAGCCGATCGGCATCGCCGCGAGCCTGCCTGACCCGGATGGGGAATGGGCGCCGACGTTCATCCTGCCGGTGCGCGACCCGAGCGTCTTCGCGAACGCGCTGGCGGGCAACAGCTCCCTGGGTCCGATCACGCAGCAGGGCACGTACGTCGCCGTGCCGCTCCACAAGGGCTACCGCACGGACCTCGACCATGCGTTCGCGTTCACCGACGGCATGGCGCCCGGATTGATCTCCTGCCGCTTCGCCGCGGGCGACCTGATGGAACAGTTCGGTCCGATGATCCCGATGGGCATGGCCTCGATGCGCGCCCAGGCAACGACCGACGACCCGGATGCCCAGGCGTTCCTGACGGGTTGGATCGACGGCATGGAGCAGATCGTCATGGCGCTCGAGAACGTCGACCTCGTCATCGCCCAAGCCGACGAGTTCCTCGAGATCGAATGCAAGATCCACCTGGACGAGACGAGCGACCTGGCGAACCTCGGATCCGGACCGGGCCGCGATCTGCGCGAGCTCTCCCGCTACGTGTCCGAGGACGATCAACTCGCGATGCTCGCCAACTGCGACCAAGCCCTGGTGAACGGCCCCTTCGCGGGCGCGTTCGAAGGACTCGCCGGTTGGCTCGGAGCCGACGACCTGGCCTCGCTCGTTCCCGCCGGCGGGATCTCGGCGGCCTTCATCGCCCACGTGAAGCCGGGCGAGACCGACTTCGCGTTGATCGGCCGCGGCATCGCATCGGGGCCGATCGAAGACATGGTCAAGCAGGGCCTGTCGAACATGACCGACGGCCGCGCGGAAGTCATCCCGCAGGAACCGGTCGAAGCCGAACAGAACGGCAAACGATTCCTGCAGACCGACATGCTGCCGCTGGGTTCCGACAACCCCGAGTTCGCCGCCGACATGCTCGGCATGCTGTTCGGCGAACCGCGTGCGCGCATGCGGATGCTCAGTCAGGGCGACGAGTGGATGCTGTCCGTCGGCGAGGGCAAGAGCCTGCGCCGCAAGATGGAACCGTCCCCGTCCTTGCCGTCCGACCTCGAGCGCGCGCTCGACAAGGTCGATGGCGCGAGCGCCGCCTTCGTGTACCGCGTCGACTACAAGTGGCTGCCGTCGGACGCGTTCCAGATCCTGGACGGCCACTCCGACGACCTCGCCAGCGGCATCCAGAACGTCATGGCCGAAGCCGGGACCGACTCCGCCTGGGCCACGGTCTGGTGCGGCATGCAAGGCGCCGAATGGACGTTCGGCACCTCCTTCGAGGTGGACGTCTTCCTGGCTCATCTGAAGGATCAGCAAGAGCAGATGATGAGCGCGATGCTCACGCCCCGTTGACACGAACGGCCGGGCCCTGCGCTCGACCGGAACACACCGCGGCGCGCCCCACTTCCGAGGGGCGCGCCGCGTTGCGTTCCCGTCGAATCCGGGCATCGGCGGTGTGGAATCGGCCCGGTCGGAAACGCTAGATTCGGGGGATGAGCGGAGCATCCCATTGACCTCGGTCCCCCCTTGGCTGCCTCCCCGCGTCGGCTTCTCCCGCGCGGGTTCCGCACAGGATCGCTCCCTGCCGCTGGGCCTGTTGTCCCTGGCGGCCAGCGCCCGCGCCCACGGTGCGGACCCCATGCTGCTCGACCGGGACGACGCGCTCGCGGCCGCACCTTCGTTGGTCGTGGTGGATGGCGAATCCGGTTCCCCGACGGAGGTGCGCGAGCACCTCGAGGTCCTGGCCCGACGCTTCCCCGGCGTGGACCTCTGCTTGGCGACCGGCGTCGGACGCGACTCCGACAACCAACCCGAGTCGCGCCTCGAGTCGCTGCGCTACGTGCTGCGCGGTGAGGCCGAACCCACGCTCGGCGAGTTGCTGCACGCTCTGCGCTCGGGACGTCGCGAGTTCAGCGGCGTGCGTGGGCTCGACTGGCGCGACCGCGACGGCGTCCTGCATCGCGAACCCGACCGCCCGCTGACGCTCACGCCGACCGCGCACCCGGAACCGGCCTGGGACCTCTGCCCCGACGTGCTGCGCGAACGTCTGCCCCGCGGCTTCGCGCCGTGGCTCACGTCCTGGACCTGTCCACCGACGTGCCCCACGTGCCACGGATCGTTCGGCCGTTCCGTCCGCGTGCGGGACCGGGGGCACGCTCTCGCCCAAGCCCGGCGGGTCCTCGCGGAAGGTGCGCGCGGACTCGGATTCCTTGACGAGGTCTTCGACCACGACGTCTTCGCCGCCAAGGCTCTCTTGCGCGGGTTGCTCAAGTTCGAGCGGCCGACGCGCCTCGCCTTCGCCCGCGGGTTGCGCGCCGAGACGATCGACCTCGAACTCGCCACGCTGCTGGCGCGCGCCGGACTGCGCCGCGTCGATGTTCCCATCCAGACCGCATCGCCGCGACTGCAGTCCCTGCTGCACGAGCACCGGGACATGGGGGCGACGCGCCGCAGTGTGGCCCACCTCGCGGACGCTGGCATCTTCGTCACAGGGACGTTCCAGGTCGGCGCTCCCGGCGAGGACGCGACCGATCGACGGATCACCCGGTCGTTCGCCCAGAGCGCGGCCTTCCATCGCATTCGGTTCCGCACCAGAAGCAGCGCGTTCCCGGTGAATCCGCGGGGCAACGCGCTGCCCGGGCTCACACCGGTCGAGGCGAGGCGCGCATGCCTGCAAGCCCGCCTCAGCTGCGCCTGGGCACCCGCACGAGCCTGGCGCGTCGTCCGTTGGACCGGTCGACAGCTGCTCGGAGCGGGAATCACGGGCAGGATCTGACGCCGAGGCGAAGGGCTCGGCCACCCCCGAGTAGGATGGTCGCCCCATGTCCCGCGGCACGCTCCATTCCCCCCTCGCCTTCCTCCCCACCACCGCCGCCGAGATCGCGGATCGTGGCTGGGATCAGCCCGACGTCATCTTCGTCACGGGGGATGCGTACATCGACCACCCGTCGTTCGCCGCGGCCCTGCTGTCCCGCTTGCTCGAGCGCGAAGGCTACCGCGTCGCGATCCTGTCCCAGCCCGATTGGCGCAGCGCCGATGCCTGGCGCGCGTTGGGGACCCCGCGGCTGTTCTACGCGGTGTCCGCGGGGAACATGGACTCGATGATCAACCACTACACCGCCAACCGGAAGCGGCGGAACGAGGACGCCTACTCGCCGGGCGGCCAGATCGGCTTGCGCCCCGATCGCCCGACCGGCGTGTACGCGCAACGCTGTCGCGAGGCGGCACCCGGCGTCCCGGTCGTCATCGGAGGGGTCGAAGCGAGCCTGCGCCGTGTCGCGCACTACGACTACTGGGCGGACACGGTCAAGCCGAGCATGCTGGTCACCAGCAAGGCCGACCTGCTCGGTTACGGCATGGGCGAGCAGCAGATCGTCGAGATCGCGCGCCGCCTGGACGCCACGGGTTCGATCGAGTCCTGCCGCGATCTGCGCGGGGTCGCCTATCGCCTGGGCGCCCGCGAGGACCTGGCCGCACACACATTCCCGAACGATGCCGGCGACGGACGCACGTTGGAGCTGCCGGACTTCGAGACGGTCAAGAGCGACGTCCGCGCCTTCGCGGACGCGACGCGCATCGTGCACCAGGAGACGAACCCGCTGAACGCGCGCCGGGTCGTGCAGCGTCATGGCGATCGACTGGTCGTGATCAATCCGCCGTGCCTTCCGATGGAGGAGCCCGAGATGGATCGCGCGTACGACCTGCCCTACCAACGCCGTCCGCATCCGAGCTACACCGAGGCGATCCCTGCGCACGAGATGATCAAGGACTCCGTCTCGATCATGCGTGGTTGCTTCGGCGGCTGCACGTTCTGCTCCATCACGTTGCACCAGGGTCGCGCGATCCAGAGCCGCTCGAAGGCCTCCGTGATGCGCGAGGTCGAACAGATCGCGAGCGACCCCGACTTCAAGGGCACGATCAGCGACCTGGGGGGGCCGACGGCGAACATGTATCGCATGCGCTGCTCGAAACCCGAGGTCGAGGCCATCTGCCGCCGTCAGTCGTGCATCCACCCGACCGTCTGCAAGTTGCTCGACACCGATCACGGCCCGACGGTCGAGCTGTTGAAGGAAGCCCGGTCCGTTCCCGGCGTGAAACGAGTACACGTCGCGTCGGGCATCCGCATGGACCTGGCGCGCGAGGACGACGAGTATCTGGAGGAGATGGCGGCGCATCACGTCGGCGGTCACCTCAAGGTCGCGCCGGAGCACGTCTCCGATTCCGTTCTGACCAAGATGAAGAAGCCCGCGAACCACACGTTCGAGGAGTTCGCGGAACGTTTCGAAGCGGCCTCGAAGCGCGCGGGCAAGGAGCAGTACCTGGTCCCCTACTTCATCGCATCGCACCCCGGCAGCGGCATCGCCGAGATGATCGAGCTCGCGGTGTTCCTGAAGCAGCGCGGCTATCGTCCACGTCAGGTCCAGGACTTCATCCCGGCCCCGATGGACGTCGCGACCTGCATGTACTACACGGGCCTCGACCCGATGACCATGCAGCCCGTCGAGACGGTCAAGAAGCTGCAGGACCGCAAGATGCAGCGCGCATTGATGCAGTACTTCGCGCCGGAGAACTGGTTCATGGTGCGCAAGGCCCTGCTCGAGGCGGGACGCAGTGACCTGATCGGCGATGGGCCCCTGTGCCTGATTCCCGAGCGGGCGCCGAAGGAAGCCCGGGACCAGCGCAGGAGCGGCGCCCAGAAACTGGGTGACGGACGCGGGGCGAGGGACGGCCAACGCCCCGGCGGGCAGCGTGATTCCGGCCCGCGCCGTGGATCGGGCTCGCGCCGTCGCCGCTGATCCCAAACTCGATGCGGGATCCGGCGGTCCGGATGTGCGAGGATCCTCTCCGAGGTCACTCCATGCCCCAATACTCGATCTGGACCCTTGTGGTCGTCCTGATTCCGGCCCTGGGCACGCTGCTGCTCGGATGGAAACTGCGCGACGCGCGCGTGCTCGTCATCTTCGCCACGCTGCTGATCGCGATGCTGCGGCGCCTCATCATCACCTCGATCGAACACGGGGATCCCGCGCTGTTCGCGGGTGCGCCCGACTGGGTGGTCCCGACGCTCGATGTCGCGATCGCCGGAATGTCGATCGTCTCGTTGGTGACGGTCTACCGCGTCATCGTGAACGAATACGACCAGCGCAGCCGTGGGCACATCGCCAACGAAGAGCGCATGCGTCGCATCACCGATTATGCGCCCGTCGGGTTCCTGACCATGGATACGGACCTGACCATCCAGTTCACCAACGGCATTCTCCCGCGGTTGCTCGGCATCGAGCGAACCGACCTCGAGGGCATGTCGCTCCGGGAGGCCTTGCCGTCCCCGATCGGAGAATCGGTGATGGGGTTGGTCGAGGGATGTCGGAAGGCGCCGTTCGCCGCGCGCGAAGTGCGATTCCAGCACGGGAACTCGATCGAGACCTGGTTGCGTGTCTCGGTCGGCCGCACGCAGAACCAGGAGGAGGGTCAGGAGGGATTCCTGGTCGCCGTCTCGGACGTGACCCTCGCCCGTCAACAGGTGGTTGCTCAGGAGGGCCGCGCTCTCGTCCTCGAGCAGCTCTCCCTCGGGGTTCCTCTCGAGGACACGTTGACCGCCCTGTGCCATCACGTGGAGGAGACCAAGCACGAGATGCGTTGTTCCATCCTGCTCCTCAAGTCGGGGCGCCTGTGGCATGGCGCTGCCCCGAGCCTGCCGGACGAGTACAACCAGGTGGTCGACGGCTTCGAGGTCGGCCCCCAGCAAGGTTGTTGTGGCGTGACCGCACACACGGGAACGCCGACCATCATGGAGGACTTCGCGGATCACCCGAACACCGCTGGATCCCATGAGATGCTCCACCGGTTCGAGCTGCGCTCCTGCTGGTCGTACCCGATCCACGACTCCGCTGGCCTGGTCCTGGGGACCATCGCCCTCTACTGGCGCCAACCGACCCTGCCTTCGGACGACGATCGGGAGTTCGTCCGCACGGTCGCGCACCTGGCGAGCATCGCGATCGAACGCCATCGGACCACCGAACGGCTGGTTCGCACCGAGACCTTGATGAGCGCAGCGCTCCAGGGCTCCCCCGCTGGGGTCATCATCGTCGATGCCGTGACGGGTGAGCTGCGTTTCGTGAACGACGCGGTCCATAAGATCTGCGGCACCCGGATCGAGGTCGGGTCCAAGGTCGACGGTTTCAACCGAGCGGACACCACCAGGCTGTTCGACGAGTCCGGTGTGGAGATCGCCGAGGAGCAGCTTCCGGTCCAGGTCGCGATCCGGGAAGGACGGGTCATCCGCAACCAGCTGATCCAGGTCGAGCGTCCGAACGGAGAGCGGCGTTGGACGCTCACGGATGCGGCGCCGGTACGCAACGCCGCGGGCGAGATCATCGCGGGCGTGGTCGTCTTCCCGGACATCACCGACCTGAAGCACGTCGAGGAAGAACGCGAACGCCTGCTGCACCAGAGGGAAGCTCGCCGCGAAGAGCTCGAAAGCATCTTTCGCGCCGCCAACCACGACCTGCGCTCCCCCTTGGTCAACCTCGAAGGGTTCGGCCGGGAACTCGAGTTGGGCCTCGATGCTCTGGTCTCCGCCCTCGAGCAGATCGGGGTCCCCGAATCCGGTCGCGATGCGGTCGAGGGAATCATCGATGCCGACCTGCGCCCGAGCCTGCGGCACATCCGCTCCGCGACCCAGAAGCTCGAAGGCCTGGTGCGTGGGTTGAAGCGTCTGTCCTCGGCGGGCCGTTCCGATCCGGAGCGCGAGCCCATCGACATGAACGACCTCGTGTCCGAGCAGGTCTCGGGCCTCCAGTTCCAGATCACGCGCCAGCGCGGGCACGTCGAGGTCGGTGACCTGCCGCCCTGCCTGGGGGACGCCGGCCAGATCGGCCAGGTCATCACGAACCTGCTGGACAACGCGCTCAAGTACACGGACCCGAGTCGGCATCCCCGGATCGACGTGTCCGGCATGCGGACGGGGAACGAGGTCACCTACACGGTGAGCGACAACGGCATCGGAATCGCACCGGAACACCGGGGCGGCATCTTCGGCGCGTTCCGCCGGCTGCATCCGAAGGGTCCGGTGAAGGGCGAGGGGCTGGGTCTGACGATCCTGAACGGGATCGTCGAGGCCCATGGCGGTCGCATCTCGGTCGACGGCAAGCGCGGCGAAGGAACGGTCTTCCGCATCACCCTGCCCGCCGCCGACTTGCCCGCGCCCCTGTCCCCCGAACTCGCCGGGGTCACGTCCGAGTGACGCTCGAGCCGTTCTCGGAACGAACGGCGGGACGAGAGCCCGGATGACGAGAACCCGGATGCGGCGCGCGGCCTGTCACCAGAACGACGCACGCCGCGTCGTCCATGAGGACGACGCGGCGTGTGTGGATTCGACGTCGGACGACGATCAGCCTCCGAAGGCCTCTTCGGAGAGCAGCGCGCGCTTGTCCTCGACGTCCTTGAACTCGTCCGCTTCCGGCAGGGCGTCCTTCTTCTCGGTGATCACCGGCCACAACCCGCCCAACTTGGCGTTGATCTCGACGTACTCGGCCCACTTCTCGGGGACTTCCGTCTCCTCGAAGATGGCCTCGGTCGGGCACTCGGGGACGCAGGCGCCGCAGTCGATGCACTCATCCGGGTTGATGGCAAGGAAGTTCACACCTTCCACGAAGCAATCCACGGGGCAGACATCCACGCAATCCGTGTACTTGCACTTCACGCAGGGTTCGGCAACGACGTAGGCCATCGGTCAGGATCTCCAGAAAAGGGGGGGTGGTTTCGGTGAGAAGAGCGGGAGGTCGGGAGCTTAGCCCATTCTCCGCGAGGAAGGAATCGGCCGGATCGGCCCAAACCTGAAGCGTGTCAGGACGCCGCAGCCACGCCTTTGGCGAGTGAGGCGACGAGTCGCGGGACCTGGTCCCGCGATGTGGAGCAGAGCGCGACGCGCACGGCCCCCTGAAGGGGCACGACGAACACGCCGTCCGCAGCGCAGCTGGCGGCGGTGCGAGCGGGGTCCGGGGTGAAGACCGAGACGAAGAACCCGGACTCGTAGCGCGGGTGCAGGAGCTCGGCCTTGGCCGCCTCGGTGTTGAACGCGTCGACGCGGTCGGCGAGCAGGCGCAGGAGTCGAGCGCGGTCGCGATCCGAATGGGCGCGCAGTTCGGGGTCGGACAGGAGGCTCTCGACGGCGATGATGCCGAGGTGATTGCAGTTCGACCACGTGCCGCGGCACGAGTAGCTGAGCGCCGACTGGACCTTGGCGCGCATCCCGTCGTCCTGGACGACGGCGATCAGGGCCCCCACGCGGGCGCCGTACTGAGCGAAGGACTTGGACGCGCTCCAGGCGGCCAACACGGTC
>TARA_R110002126_G_scaffold88759_7_pt1 | contig 20470 bp, 11 predicted proteins | sample TARA_R110002126 | Tara Oceans TARA_R110002126 (sample SAMEA4397536) | marine metagenome | biome: Polar Biome; feature: [DCM] deep chlorophyll maximum layer (ENVO:01000326); material: water (ENVO:00002006), including particulate matter (ENVO:01000060) such as... | depth 30 m
CGGTGTTGATGGAAATTTAGGTATAGAAGGTGAAGTGACACCAGTTAGTAGTTTCTGTGGTATTAAATGTGAGGATGGTAGTTTTATTGGTGATATATCAGAATATAATTCAGAAGAATTAAATGAAAGAATGATAGAACCAATCTATCATAGGTTCAATAGTGTTTATAGAGAATATAGGAAAAGTATATTAGGTATTGACGAGGGTGTAGATGAAGATGGATTACCAAACTATGGCATTGATGATTTAAGGGAAGGGTATTTATACCGACCACATTATAGAATTAAGATTAGAGAATTTTCATCTTACATTGAGAGCGGTGACGCAAAGAAAGTAATTGGTATACCTGATTATGCAACTCTTTCATATTCCGGTGATACAGGTGAAACAGAAATGTATAGATGGAGGGATTTTCTTGACATCGGATTTTATGATGAGTTAGGCAAAGGTGTTGATTACCCATTTTTAAGTGGTGCACATTATTTATACCTTAGTACTAGATTTTATTTAGAAAGACAGGACCCACCTTGTAAAGTTAATGTCATACAGGAAGAGCTTGAATTGTCATTTCCACCATTTGCTAGCGACCCTAGTTATCAAAAGTTTAAAAGGTTAACTAGTGATCCTAGGTTTTATGATTACCTAATGTATGTGGATGGTGTAGATGAAGAGATATCAACTAATAGTGATGATTTTATAAATGCTCTTAAAATAAAATTTGAAATAATACTTATAGATTATGATGGTGAGTATTCATTGGGTAATAGAGAAATACCTGGTGATTGTATAGGATTACCATTAATAGATAGAATAGATTTAGACGATGTTTGTTGATAGAAAGAAAATAAGATATAGTACGGATCAAACTGGTTTTACCATCGACATCCCATTGAAATTGGAATTCACTCCAACGGATTCTTCTGAATTGGTTCAGGAGAAATTTGTTGATGATGAAGTTATAAAATCAATAAACCCAATAACTGACTATAAAAAGGTTAGGTTTAAACCTGCTAGGGTTACAAACAATAATTGGGAAGTAATAGATGAATTTAAAATAAAGTTAAATTTCTTTACGAAGGATAGTATTTCTGCAGGGACACCAACGTACGGAACAGGTGTGTATGGTGACATTGGTTTTTCATCTACAGACTTATTTTGTAGGTCTTCAAGGGTGATAAATAGTTATTTAAGTTTTAATTTTTATGATTCCCCAAACCCTTCAAGTAATAATTTAATTACATTTAGTAATATTTTTACACAAATTTTCCTAGATCAAAAAGACGCTTATGGAATCCCATTACCTGCAAGTGAAAATCCTATTTCATATAGATTAGGTGACACAACATTGAAACCTGATAGTGTTCACGAAGGTTTTCATCTTTATTGGTTTGAAGATTTAGTCAAAGGTGCACCCAATAATGAGTATGTGATGTATTTAAGTCCAACATATAATAACGCCAATAATGGTGAGGTATCTATTATGTACCCAACCCAAACAACTATTGATGGTAATGGTAAAGCAGACATAAGTTTAACCGATATAAGTGGTCCTGAAGGAACTTTATATATTAAAGTTAAACTGAAATATGATACCACAGATAAGTTATTCAAGTATACATTTATGGAGAATGATAGTAATGGTGTGGCAAACGGACAATTATCAGCCGATGGTGGTGGATTAGATTTATATAATAGTGTCGTACCAACAATAACATTATGGCAATTAGCCCCAAATGGATCAATATAATGGAATTTTTAAAGAGGGAGAGATTATTAGAAAATTATACAATTAGAAATGTCCAAAAAGGGTTACTAGTTGATAATGGACATCATGGTATGACCGCAGATACAACCAATTATACTTTCTATAAATATAATTTAACCACAACATATACCAACGGAGTATATTCAACCACATCAACTATAACAGAAGATAATAATTCAGATGGTATCTTATATGGAAAAGTGTTAGATATTAAGACAGACGACAAGGGAAACCCATTGAAGGATAATTCTAATAAACTTATCGTAAACACTATTGATGTTGACATAGAATTAACACAGTCATTTGATGATATGGGTATTTTTACAGATATGGATTTTATACCATCAGTATCGAATACTACCATACCAACCGACTTCAACCCATTCACTAATGGTAGATTATCTGGTTTAACTGATATTGACTATGAACTTGATGGTATTACAGTTACTGGGTCAACTGACGATAGAAAATTATTAAGTGTACAATCTTATATTTTTGATGTGAATAGTAAACCAAAATATAAACCATTGTTAAATATGGCTGAGGATATCCATACTACCTTTGATGGTGTTGTAACTGATAATAATTTAGAAACAATGTATATTATCGGTGGACAAGCTAATCATACAACTAATGATGGTAATGACACCTATGTTAATGGTACGGGAATTTTATTTAGAACGAAGAAAACAGAATATACTGACAAAACACGAAATAATGGTAAAGTAGATAGATGGAAAAAAACAACTTTTTCTCATACTGATGGTGGAAGAAAAACCGACACTAATATGTCATTGAGTGCTATATTTAAACAAGAAGAATTTTCAGGTGTAGTTTTTCCACCGGAAGTTGAAGATAATGTATTTATTATTAGAGGTGGTGATGATATATTTGAAAGACACGCTATTATGGCAGAAATAAAAACAAGTAACGATATAGACGAATATAGAGACGGTTATTTAAAAGGATAAAATTATGGCAACAGGAAATTATGGTACGGTAAGACCAGCAGATGTATCGGTTAACGATGTAGAAATGTGGTTTCATAAAACCGCTAGTAGGGATGATACTACGGATACAGTTTTAGAAGCGCTAGATCCAACACAAGTATTAAAGAAAGTTGATCATCCAGATAATCCGGGTGAAATATTCGGTGGGCTATACACGTTAAAACTACCAACATCAATTTTTGGTACGAAGGGTATTTATACAATTGTTATACGACCTAAACAAATCAGAGCGACAATTATTGATTGTGGTGTGTTAGCGGCTAAACCTGACGTTGTTGGGGTAGTGTTAGATTTAAATGATAGTCAAATACCTGCGGCTAACAAAGGTTCATTTGAAAATGGTAACCTAGTAGGGTATAGAATAGAATACTTAAACACAAACAACACCGCAGACGAAAAAAAAATAAATAATATGTTTAGGGTAGTAACCTCAAACAATAGGGCTGAAGCAGTAAGTGAAAATTTATCAAACACTACACAAAAAGCATTAAGATATAGGTTCAACGACAATTCTACACTTGTGTTTTGTACGATAACACCTACATCTGCACCTTCAGTCAAACCAAACGCATTACCATTTATTGGTCAACCAGGTCAGAGTGTTATAATTACTAACACATTCTTTAATCCTGTAATGTTAGAAGTTGAAATGGTAGAACACGATCACGAAACCATTGCATATTCTCTTTATTCAAATCAATCAAAATCTCTAGATGATGGTATTTATACAATATATAACTTTGATAACCAAATCTATCGTCAATATAATTTATATGAGGTTAAAGATAAATTTAGTGGAAAACCACTTTATGAAATTAGATCAGAAAAAGATAATATTGACTTTACCAAAGATTTCGATGACATTACTGATTTTTAAAGAAAAATATTAAATGGCTCATAAAGACAATGATAGAATAAAAATTTCCGGATACGCTCAAAGAATTTTCTTCAATAATGGTATTGAATATAGGGATTTTAGTGATGAATTAGTAGGTAATCAAATTACTAGTGCTGGTGGTGTACCATTATTCACAATGGGTAATTTTTCTGTTACTACTAATTTAGATCCAAAACCTAATAGGGTATTTACACAAGGAAATTTTTCTGAATTTTTTACTTTAGATAGTATTTCTGAAGAAGATGATAGTGTTATTAATATTGAAAAGAATATTAAAACACAATTAAATCTAGATTTAACAAATCCATTACACTATGTATGGTATGGTTCTTTTGTTGAATATAATAGAGTATCATTAGAAGATATATCTGATAGATGGTCAGCGGCAATCTATGTGGATAACAAAGTTGGTAGTGTTACTGGTGATAGTGTAACTAATTTCACTTATGATGGGATAGAAGACACATCAACGTTCAAAGTAAATTCAAAATACTTTTTCAACCCATTCAAATTAAAGTATACGACAGATGATGCGTTGGTTGTAGAGCAAGAAGAAGTTAATAATCTTCGTAATCTAATAATTAACCATACAAGTTACAGAATAGAGTTTAGTGGTAGAAGTTATGATATTATAGATTTAACAGGGGCAACACAAGTTACTAATTCAGAAGTTACAGTTAAAACAAAGGGTAATGCTTTTGTTAATTTAACTGATATTAATGGTGCAGTTTTAGATACTGCAGGATCATTCCAATACTTCATTAAACCAAAAGAAAGTAAAATCGAAGAATTCTTCTCATCATTAAATGAATACCAAAGAAATATATTAAATAGAGATACATACCCTATTTATAAAACTACATTTTCATACCCTGAAGAAACAACTGAAGGGGTAATTGTCTATAAAGAACAAACAATTAATTTCCCTATCTCTAAAGATGGGTATAATTTAAACTTTTTTGATGGGTTATACATTTCTTATTTAGATAGACTTAATGAGGTGGCTGAGCTATTTGATAAAGGTCAGACTAACTTAATGGTTAGAAAATATACTGCAGAAATCATTAATAGTTTTGATACTGCACCAAGATGTGATGGGGATGATTTAGTTAATAATGGTGCGAAAGCTACCAATCTTTTACATATCTATGGTAGGGAATTTGATGAAATTAAAAAATATGGTAATGGTATAAAATACGCTCACGTTGTAACTTATAACAAAAGAGATAATCTTCCTGATTCATTAACTAAAGATCTAGCTCATATGTTAGGTTTTGAACAAATAGATTTATTAAATAAATTTAATTTAATAGGTACTTTATTACCTTCTAATGGTGATGGTCAATTTAGTGGTACATCTAAAAACTATACTAAAAAAGAAATTGAAACTGAAGTATATAGAAGGTTAATTCTTAATATCGCTTGGTTATGGAAATCTAAAGGCACAAGAAAGGCTATTGAATTCTTATTTAGATTTATGGGTGCACCTGAATCTATCGTTGTTTTTGATGAGCATGTGTATGTCGCAGACAAACCGATAGATGTGGAATCAGTAAAGAGGTTATTATACCTTTATACTGGTGATGTTGATATATCAAAGTTACCATTTGACGAAGATGGTTATCCATTACCACCACTTAATAGTGATGAGATGTATTTCCAAAAAGCGGGTGGTTGGTATAGAGAAACTGGTGGTGATAACGCACACATACATACATCAATAGGGAATAACCCACATGCTGGTCCTTATGATGGTGGTACAGAATATATAGCACAATTTGAAAGTAATTGTTTTATACCTGGGTTTTCAGCAGTTACAGAATTTAATGTTACGGGTAATACACTACATGAAAATGTATTCTTAAATTATAATAATGGTTTTGTTAATGGAATGCCATCTGTTTTTGACCTATATGCTATACCATTGGCAGCGACAAATAACCAATTATTAAACGCTTGTGTCGAATTGAATGCTAGTGTGGAAGAATGTCCACCACTATCTGCGGGTACAACACTATTCCAAGACTTATGTGTTGAAGCAAGAACAGAATATAATGATTGGACTGGCGATGGTGGTATATTAAGTAGTGACCCATATTTAGTTTATTCCCCTGAATGGTATAGAATACAAAGAAATTTTGAAATTGCTAACCAAAATTACGCACAAGAGTTAGTTACAGAAAATTGTGACACTAATCAATGTTTATCAATATGTGCTGATTTTGTTAACACAATTAAAGGTGACCCATGTGATAATTATAATATTGTTGAAAATGGTAATTTTATTTATTTCACTAATGAAGATGGAAAGAAAGTATTGTTTGATGACTTCCCTAATTGTTGTGTAACGTCAGGTGGGATATATAAAGATTTTAAAGACCCTAGAGGTAGAAATGCTTGTTATTGTGCAAGTAGTGCACCTTGTAACGGTACACCTGTTGATATGACAGAAGATGGTATCATCATATTTCAAATGGGTGGTGGTAATGTGTTTGTAGATTATAATGTAGGTGATAGTTTAACACCCTCACAAGCTCAAAGTTTATTAGATACTTACGATGGAAATGAGTCATTTTATGATGGTTATATAGGTTGGACAATTCGAAGAGAGACATGTTCATTAAGTGTTATTGGTAGTGATATACCTAGTGTTTGCCACATATATCTTGTAAATTATGAGAACAATCAGAATGAGGAGATTAAGATTATAAAACCGGAAGGTACAACAACACAGAATACTACAACTCAAGTGTCTTCACCTGAATGTTGTACTTGGCATAACTATGATTATACAATCAATATAATTGATGATAAAAAAGTTATCAGTTGCTTTAACCCAAACCCAAATGTAATTACTAATATTAGTATTGAATCCACAATTAGAGATATTAAAGGGGTTTTAGATAAATTATATGAAGAATTAAAGTCTCTTCAAAAACAAACTAAAGATGAAGAATGTGAGTCGATATCACAATTATTAGTTATTGAACAAAAAACTATAGAGAATCAAATTGAAGTATATGAGGATAAATTAAAAGACGCAGAAACTAAAGTAACGACACCTTATTTACCTGAAACTACTGCAGGTTATTCTGAATATACACCTTATAGTAATCTAAACGCAGATATTAAAGAATTTGAAAGTATTACTATTTTTGATCAGTCAATTAGTGAATCGGTTTATGTGAAGTACACTAATACTGATTTAAGTGGTAATGTTGAAACTGATTTCGGTTCATCATTTAATGATTCAGATTTAATGGATTGTACCATATGGGAACCTGAAGTTAATAATATAGGTAATGTTTCATTTAGTGTTACTGATTTTGAAGGTGATACGACTACAATAGATTGGAATACCACAATAGATGATGGTGCAAATCTTTATAAAGAATGTTGTATTGCAAAAGGTTATAGTTTTGGTAGTTTTAAAGTAGATCCTGTTACAGATAAAAGAATCCCAATGACATCGGATCAAATTAAAAGTCAACAATCTACAGGTTTGGTAGAATATTGTGTTGATCCTGACTACATCCAATGTTCAGATTTAGAAGATATTAAAATAGTACTTTCCTCTAATCAATGGAATGGGTTTTATTTACCTGAAGATGTTGATGGGGAGTGTGATGTGGAAATCATGTTAGACACTATGATTAGATATGACGCAGATAAGTTATTAGGTTGTGCATTAGAGAACAATTGTGGTTTCCCTTATGTGAATATTAATAGTGTATATGATCCTGGTTGTCCTAACTTTGTTGTTTTTTCTGATAGAGACAGATTAATAAAAAGATTAAGAGAGGTAAAAACTATAGAGGATGTAAACCAAGTGTCTCAAGATATCATTGATTATTACCCATCTTTAACTGATGAAGTAACTAACCAGTTTATTAATTATTATGACACCAACGCTATTGAGGTATGGCAAACTCCTGGTTTACAAATTGAACCTTCACAAGAATGTTGTGATATGGGTTATGGTGGATCAATGGTAGGGATAAAAGATATCATTAGGTTAGGTGGTGAGAATAGTAAAACCACAACTAGTGATATTAATTTTGATTTTTTAAATATACCTGCAGAAAGTCCAACACTTAATTTTGTTGAGAGATTTAATAAAGGTAGGAAAGGTTTTTCTGATTTTATTAAAAGTTCTAGTGAATGTGTTAAATTTGACGAATTTGATGCTAATGGGTGTGATTTTGATTATAGTGAGTTATTTACTACAGAAAAGGTTTGTTATATTTCCCAACCTGATGAATGCCTAATTTATGGTGTGTTATTAAGAGATTATTGGAAACTACTTAATCAATTATACCTTATAAGGGATGCTGTTGATATATGTGTTGAAGATTATAATGACACTATTAAAGATATAAAAGATATTGAGGCTGAAGTTATTAAATTTGGAGTTAAAGAAACAGAAATTAAGTACGATGGTGTAAAGAATGTGAAAGATGAAAAACTACGTAGTGAAACAATGGCAGAAAACTTATCGAAACTTCAGTTAAGTAAAGAATTATTGTCGCAATCAGTAAGGTTGACTAAACAAGATACGAAAGCTAGTATAAATGAAAAAATTAACGCTAAAAAGGATGAACAAATAATTGCTGGTTTAGACGTTCAAATATCAGAACAAATAAGTAAAGAAGGTAAAGGCGTAGAAGCCTATAATGGTAAAAAAGATGAATGGATAAAAGATGAACAGGCAAACACTAAATGTTTAAAAAAGTTAAATGAAATTCTTAAAAAGAAAAAAGAAAAATTAGATGGTTTAGGGTGTTGTATTGAATTACAAGTTAATGTTGAAGAATATACTGATAAGTTATTAAAACAAAGAGGTGAAGTTGTTAAAGGTGCAATTAGTTGTAATGAAAAATGGGAAAAAGAACTTCAAGAACGTTATAATAAATACCTTTCTTCTAAAGCGGAGAATGTTATTTCTTTTATGGATGAAACTGAAATATGTGTTACATTAGAGGTTGATAATTCATTAGGTGTTAAGAACAATAATAGAATTACTAAATACACTACATTAAATTCATTCACTAATGATATTAATCCTGTATGGAAATGGGATCCTACATCAGGTGGTTATGATGGTATTGTATTAGAAGGGACAGAGGCTAATGTTAATGTGGTTAAACAATCTGTTGAAAATGCGTTAATTGATGAGGGTATTACACCATCACCCGATATGTTTGAACCTGATTGGAAACCTATTAAATTCACAATAAACGAAACAGAATGTGCAAATTTAAAGAAGTGTTATCCAGGAAAACAATTTTTCATTGGTTTAACGATTAAGAATTATGAATGTGATACTTGTTTATTAATTGATAATGTTCAGATTAATGTTGATGTTAATAAGGTAACTAGAACTTTCTCACCTGATGCTTGTCCATCATTTGATTTACAATGTGTTGTTGATGATAAAAAATCATGGGTATTCACAGATGGAGGTGTGACTGAAACTATTGATTTACGAGATGTAGTTAATTGTGTACCACTATCAAATAGTAGAACAATTACAACTTATGGTAATAAGGATGAAAGACTATGGACAGATTTAGAGTATAGATATACTGAATACGATGTTAACCATTCTAAATTAGTTGTTAACTCAAAAGAAAGTTCATTTAGAATTGACCCTGCGAACGCTATTGAGTGTGATGTTTATGGTTTTTGGCAAGAAATTGATTGTGACGAATGTGATACATTAGGTGAGTGTGACGCAGGTAGTGATTTAACTTGGACAGGTGCAACGGGACAATCTGTTACATTAACAGGTGTGACTTGTACCGATTATGATTGTAGTGGATTAATAAAAACTTTAAGAGGTTTCGGAAGAAGATGGGTTAAAGATATCTACCATAAAACAGGTGATATGGATTTTGCTAAAAATGCTTCTGTATCTGCAATGAAATATCAAAATAAGGCATCTAATGTTAAACACCTTAATGGTGATGTACGTGGGAGTACATATCTACCAATAAATATGGGAATTGGGTTTGATATCCAAACAAACGATTGTGGTACAGATATTATTGAAATTAATAGGGGTAATGATGAGTATAGTTTAATCTCTGAAGAATTAGATGGTACATTAGGATTCTATTCATACACTGGTGAAACTGGACCTCTATGTGATTTCACACCATTAGTTGACGCTGAATGTTGTAGAAGAATGTCAGATATTATAACCACTAAATCAAGGTATGGTTTTAATATGACAGATAAAGACTATACGTGGGATACTACAAGAAACGCTTGCGTATGGGGAGACTTACCAGCGATTACTGGTAATTGTGATAGTGATTGTTCTTATTATGGGTCGAATAAAAAAATCTCTAAAATATTAGTAACTTCAGGGTCAACAATATTAAGTGCGGTTTGTAGTGATACTAATATTTGTGTAAAACCATTAGAATATTTAGAAACCGACCCTAATAATGTTAACGTCAAAGTAAAATTTGATGAGATGGTAATTGCAAACTTAATAGACGCTAAAAGTAGACAAGTATTAAGTGGTTACCCGATGATGCAATTATTCTATCATCTATATTTAACTGCTAATAGATGTGGAAGAACATTGACGAATAGGTTAGGTACTGATGATATGTTTGAAATGATGGATTTAGTAGGTGACTATTGGACTGACATTATCGAACAAGTTGTTCCAGCAACAACAATATGGGATGGATGTAAAAATTCAGGTAAGGTATATAGAAACACAATATTCGATCAACCAAAATTCCCTTATAAAAGAACTGTATTAAATTACTACGACTCTGAATGCCCTACGAATCAAATTTCAAATGAAATAATAGCTTCTGAAGTTGGGTTATGTATTGAGGTAACGGAAACTTGTATTTCAGGGTCGTGTGGTAATGAAGAAATTCAAAGCTGTCAAGCTGAAGAAACAGGGTTAAGAAAGAGAAAAAGATTTTTAAATAAAGAAATTAAATCATTAACCGATACTATCAACACATCAACATTATATGAATCATCAGATCAGGTTGATTCAATTGGTGATGATGTATGTTTATATACACAAGAACAAAAAGATGAATTTACTAGTCAAAGAGATAACTATCAAACTGAATTAATTGAACTTAATATAAAAATAGGTAAAGTATCGGATAAATGTGATAATCTTATTGCTCAACTAGAAATAGACAAATTAAAATCAGCAGAAATAAAATCATCTTGTAGTAGTATATCTGATAGGTTAATAACTGCAGAAAATAAATTAACTGAATACGCAGAAGGTACTGTAACATATGAAAAACAAAGAGATTTCATTGCGTTATTAAGAGGTAAATATACGGATTGTATAAAGAAAAGTAATTTAGAAATATCAACATATAATACAATATTCATCACTCAAATGTATGATAGTAATGAATATGAAGGTAATGTTAGAGTATTTGGTGATCCTGATTGGGAAAAAGAGGTTCAATTAATACGTAGTTGTGATGAAGTTAGTAGTTAATTAATATTTATATAGAAAGATAAAAATGGATCAGGAATTAAATGGTAAATTAGAGGAAACGTTTCAAGTAAACATTAATGTGGTTACTGAAGATGAAGCGCCTATAAGTTATGAGCCACAAATCACCAATGAATATAAAAGAGGTGAATTTATAGAAACTTGGAATAAATATTATTTCATGTCTGATCTATCTAATGTTGAAGAAATAATAGAAAAATTCGAACCTGAATTTTATGGGTTAGGTATCTTCTCCTCCAAAACAAATATTGAAAGTGTGACGATAGATTTTACTGGTCAAACAGGAATGTCAACAATTGATATTGGTGTTAAAGACGCTAATTTAATAACATTCATAGATGGTGGTAAAAACTACACTTATGATGGTGTAAGAACAGAAGGTGAAGTATATGGATGGGAACCTAGAAGTAATAGTGAATTATACACTTATGTTGGTAGATCTGATGTAGACGCGTTTGATTACCCTAGTTTCTCTGTGAGGGGTACTAGAAAGATACCTGCAACAACTGCAGATACGTTATGTGGTCCTGAAAATGTAAGTGCAAATAAAAGTTTCTATAATTGGTATTTTGGTGAAAACGCAGGAATAGATTTTAACCCTATATTAAGTGGTGGTAATCCTACCGCTATTAGTGGTAGTGTTAATACGTTAGAGGGTGCATCTACAATGTCTGATGATAATGGTAGTCTACTATTTTATAGTGATGGTGTGACTGTGTATGATAGTGGTAGTACAGTGATGACTAATGGAACAGGATTATTAGGTAGTTCGTCATCAACACAAACTTGTTTAATTGTTCAGAGACCAACGACAAACAAATATTTTATATTTACTACATCCATTACTGATGGTTTGAAATATAGTGTTGTTGATATGGATTTAAATCAAGTGATAAGTAAGAATAATAGTTTATTATTGTCAACTGAAAAAGTGGCAGCAACCAATCATAATAATGGAACTGACTATTGGGTATTATCACATACAACAGGTACCACAAACTTTTCTGCTAGACAAGTGTCATCGGTAGGTATTGGCTCTGCAGTTAATACATTTATAGGGAGCACTCACAATACTGGAATTGGTAATTTAAAAATATCACCTAATTCATCTAAAGTTGCTTGTGCGATTTATGATGAGGATATTATAGATTTATTTGATTTTGATAATAGTAGTGGGTTATTAAGTAATTTTTTAACAATAACTGGGTTTACTTATATAAACGGACCTTATGGTGTTGAATTTTCTTCTGACTCATCTAAATTGTATGCTACAGATGGTGCGTCTACAAAGGTATACCAATTTGATCTAACTTATACTGCAACTACAGATATGGTAGATAACGCAATTGAAGTAGGTAATGTAAGTGGCGGTAATTTAGGTTCAATTCAGATGGCACCCGATGAAAAAATTTATGTGGCTGATTTAGATGAACCTTATTTACATGTTATACATGATTCAAATAAATTAGGTGTTGAATGTTCATTTCAAGAAAACGATTTTATTTTAAGTGGTGTAAGTAGTGGTAACACTTCTCAATGGGGATTACCTAATGTAGTTAGTAATAATAATTTTAGTTGTGGTAGATATGTTTATTTAAGTGAAAGAACAAGAGGGAACTTTAATTTTGATGTTGTATTTGATAATTTAAGTGATGTTATAGGGATAAAAGAATTAAACTATCAAGCTAGAGTATACAGGTATGATAATACTAATAGTGGTTTTACTGAACAGACATCATTTATTAGTGCAAACATACCATATAGTTCAATTACTAATAATACTTATACTTTAGTTATACCATTTAGTGGGATAACTGAAGGTGAATATATCATTAAAGGATTTTATGATTATAAAATAAACACATTATTATCAAAACAATTAGGTTATACGAATAACACAATAAAAAATACACTTAATACCGATGTATATGGGTTATATGATTCAGAAAAGGATTGGTATTTTGTAAATGTTTATAAAGTAGATAAACCTGATTTAAGAAGAAATGGAACAACAACAGAAACAGGTGCAAATATTGTAGGTTTTAATGTAAAATCATTATATACGACATCGGGGTTAACTACATATGGGTTTAATATTGGTAGTGCTGACGCTATAGGTATAGTTAGTTTAAATGGGTCTGTATTAGCAAAAAATATAGAATATACCGCAACAACGTCTAGTGGTATTACTTTAGGTGTTGAAGTGTTGGAAAATCAAATATTGACGGTAGTGTATACATCTTTGTCTACACCATCATCACCATTATTTAATGATTCCCATTTTCAAGTTGGTGCAATTAATAGTGGTGGAACGGATACAGAGTTAAGTACTGATAAAGTGTTCTATAATACTGAACAAAGTAAGTATGAGTATTATATAGATACTGAGCCACAAAATAACGCAATTTCTTTAATCGTTAATGGATCACAATTAGCAACAGGTGTTGAATTTTATCGTTCTAATACGAATAGTAGAAGAATTATTTTAGAAGTTAATTTAAAAGATGGTGATATTGTTCAAGCGATATACGTCCCAAAAACAGGGTTAGTTGGTGTAATAGGTACTAATAAACCAGTATTTAGTTGGGCAATAGGTAATCCACCAACCCCACCAATCACAGGTGATTTTACAGTTGAAGTTGCAGACATTGACGATGAAGATTTTGATACTATACTTTATAGTGTTGTTGTGCCGTATACAGATGATGTGTCATCTTATATCGCCCAAATAGAATTAACAAGCGCAATTGCTGGGGATCAATTCCTTTATAGGATAAAAAATGAAAAAAGATATACACCGATAAGTGGTGAAATAATAACCGATGTAATTTATAGTGATGTGAATTCACTAGAATTAGGAACGAATGCAGGAAATTCTTACTAATAATATTTACATTGGGTATATTTATTATAAAATAATAAACAATAATGAGTTACATAAATAAACAGAGCACAGCACTTGTAAGAGTAAAGTTAACCGACATAGGTAGGGAACTTTTAGCAAAAGGTCAATTAACATTCAATTCATGGATGGTAGGTGATTCAGAAATTGACTATGACTATGTTAAAGGGTGGAAAGATTTCGAACCATCTACTAACGCAAAATCAGGTGAATTTCTTTATTATAATGCTAATGGGATAATCAATAGTAATTATGAGCAAATATTAAGACCAAAAGATAAACAACCATTTTTCAAGTCTTTCTTATTGAATAAAGAAAATAATTTCGTACAACCACTTAATACTGAAAGTAGTGCTAGACTGATTAAGGGTATTGTTAGTAATGAAGCTGATGATAGAGGTTTCTTTTCTGGGTCAACAGTGGATGAGGGATTAACAGCCGCAACCACATCAACGTTTATTAAAGAAACAGGTACGATAGATTTAGCTGCGTTTAGTGGTGAAACTGATACATCTTCATTTACACAAGGTGTTTTAGATTTAACAACCGCATTGACAGCAACATCAGTAAATGATTATATAGTATTTCAATTATCCAATTCAACATTAGGTAATATTACTGGTGATACATTTACATCGTCAACGATTAATCAATTTTACAATATATTAGATATTACAGGTAATACAATCTATGTAGATAGGGCGTTACCGACATTAAGTGCTGATAGTGGTACGATAGTTACATATTACACAATCCCAGGTGGTAATAACCCAGCGGATAATTGGTATGGTGCATCTTCATTATCCCCTTATTGGCATACAGGTACATTAGCTTTTGATAGTAGTTGTGACATTTGTTCGGAAAATATTCCAGTATGGAATATGAGTAATGTATGGAATGAAAATATGGCTGGACAATATAAAGATGCGACAAATGAATATCATCCACATACTTTATTCGGTTCTGAACAACACATAGGTACAAATTTAATGTTTGGTTATAAAGAAACAGCGGATGTCGACCCTTCAGTTAAGGCACAATCTGTGAGTTATATGGATACATTCCAAAAAGGTATATCAATCATACATTATACGAATAGTTGTATTTCTAACTATTATGGTGAATTCTTCCACATTGATGGTGAAAAATCTAAATTATTGAATTTAGATGTCCCTATTTTATGGCATAGAAGAAGTGATGGTGGCACTGAAAGTGGTTCTACGATAGGTATGAGATTTGTATCAGACACAGTTAAAAAGACATTAACTAATTCAAACATTGAGTATTATGATTTAATAGAATATAGTGGTATGTCAGTTACACCAACAACACCTTTAGTTGTAGGTAAAGTATTTCATAACTTAAAAATGGTTACAATCGAAAATGAAGAATTATTGGCTGCGATGTCTTATAAATCAAATAGGAATTATACTTTACCTGATTTAAAAGCTGAATTGGTAGCTTGTCAGAATGGTGCTTGTACTGGTGTATTAAAACCGGGAGAAACATTATATATGACATATTATTTAGCATCAAATTCAGGTGTAACGGAAACATTACCTTGTCAAAGGTATACTGTCATTAAAAACAATGACACAGAAGAAAAAGATGTTCAGTTTAGGTTAAATAATTTAGATCAATTACCATATATGAGAAAGATTGAAAAAGCTGGATACGATGGTAGAGGATTTTACGCTAATGATTTTGTGTTATTAGCCCAAGTAGTTGATGAAACATTAGAAAGTCGTCCAGATCCTGAAGAGTGGAGAGAAATAGATTTCACAGGTACAGATATAACATCAGGTGCTAGTGAAACAATTGACCCAAAACTATTAGAGAATCAAAATCCTAATGTAACAGGATTTTTATTAGAAGGACCAACCTACACTGCAGCTACCACATTTAATTTAGGTTTATTTTTAGATTTACCTGAAGGGACATACTACAATAAAATGAATTTTGGTGATGAAAGATTGTTTTATGGTAATTTAAGAACCCACATTGGTGCTACCATATATAAAACTTTATTTAGTTTAAATATTGATGGGGCAGAATTTGGTTCTAGCTCTAATGTAACATATGAAGATGGTGAAGATAGATATGTTTCTGAAGTGGGTGTTTTAGATAATAATCAAAATCTAGTTATGGTTGGTAAATTGAGTAGACCAATAAGAATAGCAAATGCAACAACTGCAACTATAGAAGTAACAATGGATTTTTAAAAATATAAACAATGGGATTTAATACTACAGCAAACACAATAACAATAACTGCACAATTAACAAAGGCAGGTAGAGAAAGATTATTAGAGGAATCTAATAGTATATTGTCACATTTCATTATTGGTGATTCAGACGCTAATTACCAAACCAACAAGAATTTAAGTACTGGGTTAATACCAACTAACAGTGGTGATTTAGGTGAAGCTGGTGGTTTTAACAATAATATCGCAGAAGGTATTAGTGTTAAAAATAAAGTATATTTATCTGATACAACATTAACTAGAAAAGCAACAGAGGCAGGATCATTCCAATTAAGGGGTGAGGTTGTATCTTTAGGTGAGACAACAGTAAGTGGGAGTAACTTAACTTTTTTAACTATTGATAAAACACAAACACTTGAAGAAAAAACAAATTATTTTAAAAGTTTAGATTTACCTTTAACTAATGCTAGAAAATCGTTATTCACTTCAACACTAGCGGATAATGGTGGGTGGTTAGATACTGCGTTTAGTGGTTTAAATAGTGACACAGTATTAATGGCGATTATCGATAATGCTGATTATGGTGAATTAATTGATGGTAAGTCTATAAAAGGTGTATTACCTATAGCAACTGGTTTTACAACTGGTGGGACTGTTACAGGTATAACAACACACACATTCTATAGTACGTTTATAAGTTCAGGACAATTTGCTAAAACTGCTTTAGATAGAAAATATGAGGATGAATCAGTATACACACAAGGTTTATTTAATGGTGGGGTTAACGTTGCGTATATAGTATCAGATGACATCCAACGACCAAATAGTGAGACAGGTAAAACTTGGTCAACAGGTTATGATACGTTCAAACCATTTAGTAATCAAAATAAAGAATTAATAAGAATGATAACGGTACCTAATAATAATGTTACTGCAGATAATGTTATTGGTATTGCGTATTTAGATAAAGGTATAATTGCGTTCACTAACCCAACGTTCGTAACTGGAGTGACAAGTGCGTTTAATTTCACAGGTGATACAGATACAACAACAATTAGTAATAATGTTAATCATAGTTATATGACAGGTTCTTCATTTAATGTAGTAACTGATAGTATAATTAATAATCTAGTACAAAATGTTGTATGTGTTGCTGGTAGAGGAGAGTTTTACAGAACAACTAATGACACTTGGGTGCAAGGTGATGATGTTAGAATTAGTGAAATTGCAATTAGTGATATTTCAGGTGAAATCTTAGCTGTAGGTAAACCTGACAGACACATAGTCAAAAAGAAAAATGACTTTGTGATTTTTGATGTACAAATCATCATATAATAATGTTTTATAACAAAGTAAATTTATGGGAAGAGTTTTAGGACTGGATGTCTCTACAAAGACAATTGGTATCGCACTTTTTGAAGATACGGGTAAATTATTAGAATTAACTCACGTAACTCCAAAGATCAAACCAAAGCCGGATACACCTTTAGAACTATTGATGAGAAAAGCTCAATCATTTGAGGAAGAATTTTTACAAAAGTATTCAGACTACGATATTGATAAAGTTTTTATCGAAGAGCCACTATTAGGTTCAAATAATATTAATACAGTTGGTGTATTGTTAAGGTTTAATGGTATGATATGTAAATCTGTATTTGAGGTATTAAATGTAGTACCTGAATTCGTATCGTCTTACAACGCTAGGGCTTACGCATTTCCGGAACTACTTCAAAAGAGAACTCATAAGAGAGATGGTACACCATTAAAAGAAGCTGCAATTGAAAGAAACAACCCAGTATTGTTTGGTGGGCATTCTTTTGATATCGATAAGAAGATGGTTATATGGGAGAAGGTAAGTGATATCGAACCCCAAATCGTATGGTTGTATGATAAGAATATGAAGTTAAAGAAAGAAAACTTCGATATGACCGATGCTTATGCCGTTGTTTTAGGTGGCATGCACAAAGAAGGTTTATGGAATGGTGAAGAAGTTATTTCTTAACACCCCTTTTTATTGTCACTTATATTGACTACTTTTATGACAAAGTATGTCAGAATTAGTAGTAGAAATATTAGAAGATTTTCTTGGTAGTCATAAGAAACACAATGAAGGTACAGGTCAAATAACATTTGATTGTCCTGAATGTTCAATGGAAAAAAACATGATGGATGGTGATGGTAAGGGTAACCTTGAGATTAACTACGATCTAGATGTTTATCATTGTTGGGCTTGTGGTGAGATCAATAGGACAAAGGGTACAATCAACAGATTAATTCGTAAGTATGGTAATCAACAACACCTTAAAAGGTATAAATTACTATGTCCTGATGTTATTCACCATAAGAAAGAGAATGACGCTACCATAGAGGGATTACCCAATGAGTTTAAACCACTATCTATTGATGATGGTAGTTACGACTATGAGAAAGCCATTGAGTATCTTAAAAAGAGGAATATTAAGTTTCAAGAAATCCAAAAGTTTAATTTAGGTTACGCAACTACTGGTGATTACGCTGGTAGAATCATTGTCCCAAGTTATGATAAGAATGGGGATATCAATTATTTTCTAGGTAGGAGTTACGGATGGAGTAAAATGAAATACAAAAACCCTGAAGTCTCAAAGATGGATATTGTATTCAATGAAGAAAAAATCAATTGGGATAGTAATGTTTATATAGTAGAGGGTGTATTTGATCACATTCCCATACCTAATAGTATTCCATTATTGGGAAAAGTTATAAATGACCATATATTAGAGGGGTTAGAAAAGAAATTAACTGCCAAAGTTATTATAGTTTTAGATTCAGACGCTTATAGAGACGCAGTTAAACTATATAAACAACTGAATAGTGGTAAGTTACACAATAGAGTTATGATTGTTAAGATGCCTGAAGGGTATGATATTTCAGATGTTTATCAGAAGATTGGTAAGAAAGGTGTGATAAAAATATTACAATCTGCAAAAAAAATTAAAGAAAGTTTGTTATAATTCAAAAACTTTACATATCTTTGTTATATGAAAAAATATAACTTATTCCTCGATGATGTCAGATTTCCTTATTGTGTCTTTAAATTAACAATTTTGCCGATTTATGAAAATAATTCTGATTGGGTAATCGTTAGAAGCTACAATGAGTTTGTTGACACACTTAAAGAAAGAGGTATCCCGTCTCGGATTTCTTTTGACCATGATTTATCATATGACCATTATCTTGAAATTAATCAGATTAATGAAATTATTTACGAAAATTTAGAGGAAAAGACAGGGTATGACGCAGCTAAGTTATTAGTGGATATGTGTATGGAAAGGAATGAAGAATTACCAATGTATTACGTTCATTCAGCAAACCCTGTAGGGTCAGAGAATATCAAAAAATATTTAGAAAACGCAAAAAAACATTTAACTATATGAGTAAATTAAATCAAGTGAAAATACCGGTAGATATCACACCAAAGGTGAGGATAAAGAAATTAAGTGATGATAAATTTGGTGGCGAACACCCAAAAGACATCAATGAAGGGTTTCTTATAGAGGGTGATATAATCAGTAAACCAAAGGTAGGTGAATCATTTTGGGTTGATAATTTCGCCACATCTACCATTACAGAGATTGTAGAAGATACACCAATAATGGGTGTGTTTAAAACTTTAAATTCAACTTATTTTTGGGAGGTAATATAATTAAAGGGTGAATATTTTCCACTAAGCGCAGGAATTACACAAAAAAGGGTGAATATTTTCCACTAAGCGCAGGAATTCAACGATTATTTTCCACTAAGCGTTTTTAATGAAGGCTCTTATTTTTACCTTACCCCAGTTAATGAAATCCTCACCATTGTCACCCAATAATAATGCTGACATTGTGCGATGCCACCCTTCTATTAATTCATATTTACCATTCTTATCTCTTACAATGATAACTGGTTCATTCATTCCTTTACCTTTAGCTAAACTTTTTTGAACTCTCATTCTCTTTTCATCATCAGGGACATCATAAGAATCTACCTCACCAAACTCCCTTTCAAAGAAAGCATTTAATGTAGTATCACTAAAGTCATCAGGATTAACATTTAATATTTCTAATTTCCAAGGTCCATTTAAGAATTCGTGCCAATAACTACCCATTGCTGGAATTGGATCCCCATCATATTGATCAATAACCATTGATAGGTTTTTA
>TARA_R110002126_G_scaffold272603_1_pt1 | contig 20448 bp, 24 predicted proteins | sample TARA_R110002126 | Tara Oceans TARA_R110002126 (sample SAMEA4397536) | marine metagenome | biome: Polar Biome; feature: [DCM] deep chlorophyll maximum layer (ENVO:01000326); material: water (ENVO:00002006), including particulate matter (ENVO:01000060) such as... | depth 30 m
CGCCGATGGCTTGCGTTGATAAAGTATGATTCATTTTTTACTCCTTATATAATTTGTCAATGTCATAATCACATAGTCTAACTATGTCTTTCTTTTTGATTCTAAAAACTCGGAAAGATTTAAAAGCATTTATATCTGCAATCTCAATAATAATGCCTACGCCGGCGTCTTTAGTAATATCGCTGTTAGCGCAAGTCTCATACCACTTTATAAGCTCACCTATTTCGAAGTTCATCTTTTTTCTCCGCTATGTAATCCTTAAGATTATGAGTAGGTTTCCAATTTAAAACATCAATTGTTTTTGATATGTCTGCTTTTGTTTCTCTTGCCTCACCGGGCCAAGCGTCTAAATAAATTCTGTCTTCACAAAACATATCTGCTAGTTCATTAATCGAGTAATTCGTTCCTGTTCCTAAATTAAATATCTCAGCGTTTCTGTTTTTATCAGAAATTGCTATTAAGCCGGAGCATATATCATTGACATGGGCAAAGTCTCTTCTTTGTTCTCCATCACCAACGATTGTTAATGGCTTGCCCTCAGACCATTGTTTTTCAAATATTGCAACAACTGGTGTATATTGGCCAATTAAAGGATTTCTTGGTCCGTAGACATTAAAAAATCTTGCAATACCAGTATGTATGTTGTAAACTTTAGTGTACATTTTTATAACTTCTTCACCTTGCCACTTAGCAAAAGCATAAGGATTTAAATATGCTCCACCATAAAATGAACTAGAACCAGCATAAACAACCATACAATTATGTTTTCTCGCATATTCACAAACTATAGCAGTTCCATAAGTATTATTATAGCAAGTGTATAGTGGATTTTTAAACGATGGTTGAACTCTTGCTTCAGCAGCAAGGTGAAAAATTATATCATATTTTTCATCTAATCCTGATAATAATACTTTAAAATCTTCAAAATAATATTTTACTTCTGGTCTACAATATTCTCTTTTGCCATATGACAAATCATCTACAACTGTAACCTGATATCCTGAATCAACAAGATTATCTACCAAGTTACTGCCTATAAAGCCACAACCACCTGTTACCAAGACTTTTATCATTTATTTATTTCCTTTTTCATCAATTTTAAATCCTCTTCGTACATACATTTGGCCAAGTCTTTAAATTTATATCGAATGGTCCAATCAAGCTGTTGGGTTGCTTTTGTTGGGTCACCAAGCAACAACGGGACCTCGTGTGGTCGAAATAAACTCTCATCAATTTCAACATATTTTTCTACATCTAAGCTAGCATGATTAAATACTTCATGCAAAAATTCCCTAACTGTGTGTGTCTCACCAGTTGCAATCACATAATCATCGGGATTTTCTTGTTGCATCATTAGCCACATCGCATAAACATAATCTTGTGCGTGACCCCAATCTCTTTTGGCATCTAGATTGCCTAAATATAGCTTTTCTTGAAGTCCTAATTTTATTTTTGCAGCGGCGATTGTGATTTTTCTAGTTACAAAAGTCTCTCCTCTTCTGGGAGATTCATGATTAAATAAAATACCAGAACATATAAAAAGTCCATAGCTTTTTCTATAATTATTGCAAATATTGTGTGCAAAAACTTTAGCACATGCGTATGGGCTAGCAGGCATAAGTTTTGTATTTTCATTCTGTGGATATTCGGGATTATCTCCAAACATTTCAGAAGAAGAGGCTTGATAAAATTTTATCTTTGGATTCAAGATTCTTATAGCCTCAATCATCCTGAGAGTTGCGGTTGCTATCGATGTCATTGTCTCCTCTGGAGTTTCAAAAGAAACTTTGACATGTGATTGAGCCGCTAAATTATATATTTCATCTGGGTTATATTCTTTGATCAATCTGTAAAATGCACCAGCATCATATAGAGAAAAATATCTCATTTTAAAGTTTTCGTGATCAAAAAATTTATCTACTCTTTCAGTTGAAATAATAGAGGTTCTTCTTTTTAGTCCGATTACTTTATATCCTTTTTGTAACAAAAGCTCTGCTAAATAGGAGCCATCTTGTCCTGTCACACCAGTTATAATCGCAGTTTTCATTCTAAGTACTCCTTATAAGATTGATTATTTTTTCTATTTGATGTTTTTGTAAATCTTGGTGATTTGGTATATACATGCCATATTTGTTAACCATGTCAGCGTTTTTAAGAGCTAATCTATCATGTTTTTTTACATAAAATGGTTGATGCCCCATTGATCCACAAATAAGTGGGCGAACTTCAATATCATTATCTCTGAGATTTTTTACTATTTTGTCTCTATTATTAGAAATAATAGGGTATGCAAAATTAGATATAAAATTTTCTCCCTGTGTCATGATTGGTGCAAATCCTTGAAGCCCATCATTGTAGATGTGAAAGTTTTCATTTCTTCTAGAACAAATATAATCAAGCTTGTCTATCTGTCCGAGTCCTATGAATGCTTGCAAATCAGTAGATCTTAGATTAAAGCCAGAATAGTAAAATTTATACAACAGATCAAAATTATTTGTACCCCATTCTTCAACATGTTTTTTGGTAAATTCTTCACTCGAATCTCTTGTCCATCCGTGGCTTCTAATGCATTTTAAAATTTCATACATCTCTTCATCATTTGTTGAAACAAAGCCGCCCTCTATAGTTGAAATATGATGACCAAAATATGTCGAAAATGATGACATTAGACCAAAAGTTCCTAATTTTTTATTTTTATATTTTGTTCCCATACTTTCGCAAGTATCCTCTAACAAAATTATATTAAACTCATTACATATGTCAATAATTTTATCCATTTGGGGTGCCAAACCAAGAACCGATACAAGCATTAAGACATCAGGATTCTCAGTTTTCGCAATTTCATAAAAGTGATCAAGATCTATTGATAAATCTGCCATGTTACAATCACATAATATTGGTTCCATACCAAGTTGTATAACTGGTGAGAGATCAGTAGCCCAAGATATTGCAGGAACAACTACTTTGCAGTCTTTAATCACCTTTTTGGCCTCTACAAGTGCCCACAACATTAATAAATTTGCTGATGATCCAGAGTTGCAAAAAATAGTATTATTCACACCTAGCCAGTTAGACCACTTTTTCTCTAATTCTATTGTAAGTGGGCCCTTTGTCAACCTAGGAACACTATCTCCGCTGGTTAGCCAATTAACTAGTTTTTCAATATCTTGCTTATCAATTGTATCTTCTACTAATTTAATTTTACTCATTTAGGCTCCCATAATATTCTAATGTTTTTTTGATACCATCATTAAGATCTGTTTTTGCGTACCATCCTAATTTATTTATTTTGGAAACATCTAAACATTTTTTTTTCATACCGGTAGGTTTGCTAGTGTCAAAAATTATTTTTCCATTGTAATCGACTTGATTTGATATTATTTCAACCAACTCTAAAATGCTTATATCTTGTCCGCTTCCAACATTTAAAAAGCTATCTGTTTTATCTAAACTCTTCATAGACCAAATCATAGCATCAACCAAGTCCGCAACATACAAAAATTCTCTCCTTGAACTACCATCGCCCCATATACTTACAGATGGCAGATTATTTTTTTTAGCATCAGCAAATTTTCTAACAAGAGCGGCCATTACATGAGAATTATGTAAATCAAAATCGTCTGCTGGTCCATAAACATTGCAAGGCATCAAAGATACAAATCTAGTTGTATGAAAGTCACCATGATATTCTTTACCATAAAGCTTATTTGCATATTCACAAAGTTTTAATCCTGCTATTTTTGCTAAAGCATAACCCTCATTAGTTGGCTCTACTGGGGCTTGAAATAGATATTCTTCTTTTAGTGGTTGTTTATAATCTTTTGGATATATACAGCTTGAACCTAAAAACAATACTTTTTTTACCTTTGATTTTATTGATGCCTCAATTAGACTATTTTGTATTTCCAAATTGTCCAGCAAAAATCCATATGGATCCTCTAAGTTTGCTTGTAAGCCGCCGCATTTAGCAGCACACATAAATACATAATCAAAGTCATTATCTTTAAATAGTTGTAGCACTTGTTCTGGTTTTTTTAAATTGAGTTGGCTTCGGGTATAAACAGAAACATTTTCATATTCTTGTTTCATCATATTATATAAATTGCTACCGACAAAGCCTGTATGCCCCGCTATATAAATTTTACTTTTTTTATTCATTATCTTGCCTTAAAATATTTTAAAATAGTCAAAATCTTTTTCGTTTTCAAAAAAATCAATCGCTTGCTTAATACATTGATCGGTGTTAAAATATTGCCACTGGCCCCATCTTCCTAGGCCATACAAATTATAGTCTTTTGTGAAATCTAATATTTTTCTTATTGACTCTTTGTAAATTGTGGTAGGAAGGGGGTAAGACCAAACATTTACATGTTCTGCCAAAGGTGTCCCGGCTTTCCATTTTTTGCCATTTTCAAGCCATCGTTTATAATTTATGTCGGTCATTACACCACCCTCTTTACTATGTGGGGCGATGTTTTTTATGTAAAATTCTCTGTGTTGTTCTACTTCTGGGTCTGGAATATACATCCAGTGGTTATCATGAGTATAGGGATCTCTCTCCCATAAGCTTATGACATTACTTAAAACTTCTAGATTATCCATCTCAGATTTAAAATCAAACTCTGGTAGTCCCTGAATATCTAGCAGCGGCCAAGGGATAGTTGTAATTATTTTTTTTGCTACAAACTCTTCATTAACGAACCAGAGACCAGAATCGCTATCATATCTAATAGTATCTGCTCTAGTATTCAAAAGTATTTTATCTTTAACATGCTTGGCAATAGAGTCTATAATAGTTTGGAATCCGCCCTCTTTTGGATAATAAAATGAAGAGTGACTAACCACACTCTCATCAAAGTTGGCTTTTTTTTCTACGATTGTTTTTAAAATAAGTTTTAAGTCAGTCTCGGGAATCTTAGATAACCAAGCTGTATTAAGTTTTGAGATATCAATACACCAAAGCTTTTTGTTATATGGTATCATATAGTTGTCGGCGATCTTGTCTCCCAAATAATTTTTAACCCAGTCTTCATAATTTTTGTATTCTATGTCTTGACTAGCGGCGGTTATATATGAGTGAAGATACTCCACTTGTAGTTGTTTTGGTAGTTGCCACAAGTTAAGCTCAATAGGAAAATTCACCTCATTTCCCTCTAATTGAATAACAACCTTGGTATCCATCTTATAAAATTTTTCTTCAGGTATATGATTAAAAATCCACTCTAATACATCGTCATATTTTGAATGAAGAACATGACCGCCACCTATATCAAAATAGTGGCCATCTATTTCTCTTGTTCTGCAAAGTCCTCCGATATCAGGTTCTGCCTCTAATATTAAAAAATTATTATTATTTTTTTGTTGCAATACTCTTCCACATGCTATTCCAGTTACGCCAGAGCCAAGAATTATATAATCGTAAATGTTTTTCATGCTATAATCTCCATAAGTTCTTCAGTGCTTGGTTTAAAATTTAAAATCGTTTTTTGTATTCCTGTAAAATTTATACAGTCATTATACCAAGAAGGATCGTTTCCATATACTTTAACTAAATCTAAATTATCTATTACAATCAATTTAAGTTTTGGATTACCGCATACAAAAACGGGATAAACGCCGCCTGTAATAGTGCTTATAACACTCTCACAATTTGGGTGATTAACGATTCCACACCAATCTCTAAAACTAGATACATATTGTGTATTTTCGTTTACATAAATATCTGTTTCCTTGCCAAAAACTAATACTTTTTTGCCTTCATCAGAGAGCCTCTCTATTAAATCTTTCCAATAATCTTCTGGTAGGTTTTTTTCTGGCCAAGCACCGCGAGTTCTAATTAATAATGCAACAAACTTCTGGTCTAAATCATATGAGGATATATCTCCAAAGTTTATATTTGTTATCTCTTCTTTATCTCTCTCCCAATATTTATAGAAAGGCAAGTATGGAATTTTTTGATTTTTTCCCATTCTAAGATGTAAACGAGAAAAGACTGATTTTGATAGTAGATCTATTACAGAACTTTTATCTACATCCATCGAGCAAAACTCTCTCCACGAAATAACATTATCAAATATATTTTCGTATAAACAAAGTCGATCAGAGTTTGTAATTATTGTATCGCTTTTGCTTATTCTGCTGTCTTTAAGCATCATTAAGCAAGCCAATCTAGTTATGACTAGTTCTGTCGCTATTTCAGTCACTTTTAAAGGATTAGCAATATCATCATTTGAGACACCATCTGCCATTTCTTTTGCAGTTATTATATATTTCATTTTTTAGCCTCAAAAATATAATCTTCAACAACAACATAATCCATCTCTGTATTATCTAAAACATATAGAGCGTCCTCAATACTCGTTAATATAGGCAATCCTTTTATATTAAAAGATGTGTTCAATATTACAGGGATTCCTGCTCTATTTTTCATCTCATTTAAGATAGACCAAAAAACAAAATGTTGATTTTTCGTAACTGTTTGTAGGCGAGCAGTGCCATCTTCATGTGTAATTGATGGAAGATTTTCTCTATATTTGTCTTTTACGATGGGTGCATAGCTCATATAATTTGATTCAAAAGCATCTATAAAATAATCGTTTGCATCTTCCAATAAACAAACCGGAGCAAATGGTCTGTACCATTCTCTAAATTTTACTTTTTTATTTAAGGTGTCCTTCATATCTAAAAATGATGGGTCGCAAATTATACTTCTGTTACCAAGGGCTCTTGGGCCAACCTCTGAATTACCAGATACTAATCCTAAAATTTTTCCCTCTCTTAATAAATCAACGATAGCCTTAGAGTCAATTTTTTTTGCGCCTCTTTGCTCAACTATATTAATCAAGTTATCTTTGTCTAATATTTCAAAACCATTATAAACAACTTCATTGATTTGATTTGGATACTCTGTCAGCATCTGGCCAAGAGACAAGCCACAATCATTTGGATTTGGTGAAATATATAAACCCAAACCAAGTTTGTTCATAATTTTTCTAAGTCTTTGGTTATAGAGTACATTCAGAGCACACCCACCAGTTAAAACAATATTACAATTATATTTCTTAAGAAATGGTAAAATTATTTTCATACATTCTTCTTCAAATATAAATTGAGAAGTTGCCGCTAGATCATATGCTAATTGGCCACTAATACAATTTTTTTCTGTTTTTGTGCCTATACATTCTTCCAAGATAGAAAAATTTTTACCACCAGATTTATAAAATCTCCTCATAGCAGGATACCACTCTTTTCTAGGTTTACCATAAGCACAAATACCCATGGTTTTACCAGCGTAAGATAGACAATACACTCTAGAGTCTAAGCCGTGTTTTATTTCAGATATTAAGTACCCAATTGCTCCATAAGAGTTTCCTATATTTAGTGTGCTACGATGGATGGTCTGTATTTTATTATTTTTTGCATGATAAACTTTTGTAGTTGCTATACCATCATAATCCATACCACCACCGTCAATCGAAACAATTATTGCCTCATCATAGCCGGATTGATAAAAAGAACTGCAAGCGTGCGCTTTATGGTGCTCCATTTTTTTAAATTTTGCATCTGGAAAATACTCAGAAACCAATAAAATATCTTTTTTGTTGAGCTCGTTGTACAAAATTAAATTTATTTTTCTGTTTAGTTTAGTTTTAATATATTGCAAAAAGCTCTCTCTTTGCTCCTGAGTTGTACCGCAACCAATTCTAGGGTCTTCGTGGGTTTCAAAATTACTTGAAAACGCAGCGTATCTCTTCTTGGCAAATCTTTCATACTCAAGTATGCAATAACTTTCGTTGTCTAAGAAAGTAACAGATGAATCATGCGAACCATATATGCTTAAAGTATTATACATCAAAGCACTCCTTAAAAATATTATGATAAAACCAGTCTTCTGTTACAGCATACTGTTTAGCAACATGGTGATTAACAACTATTGATTTAGTGTTGTTTTCATAAAAATTCTCCAATTTATTGTCAGCTATATCTTTTAATTCTTCAACGCTATCAAAGGTTATAATGCCATTGATATCAAAAAAATCTCCAATATTTGGACATCCCCAGTAAATTGGGACTGCTCCAACCATAAAAGCGTCAACCAATTTTTCAGTAAAATAGTTTTGTTTTTTTAGATTCTCAACAACAATAGTATATTTGTAATCTTTAAGGCCATACTCTTTTAGTTCTATTGGATTAGGAGAGCCATTGCCGTATAAATCCACTACACTCTTTAGACTTTCAGCAGCAGAATGCCTTATATTATATCCTTGAAAAGTATTTTTTTTATTAGAGTATATCATAGATATATTAGAATTTTTATCGTGCATTTTACAATTTTCTTCAAGAATCCAAGTTCCACCAAAAGGAACAAACTTAGCCTTATTGGGATATTTATCTAGTATATCAGAATCATTTGTCATAAGAAAATCTAATTCATTGATGTAATTTTCAATCATCATTTTTGGAGTTCTGTTAATCTCACACCTTTCAATATACCAGCCAACCTTAAATTTACTCTTAACAGACTTTATATAGACAGGATTGAGAAAATGATCTGTGAATATTGTAATACCATCATAATTCGTTTTTTTACAAACATACTTGATGTTTTTTGGAACTTTTTTATGAACCATGGAATACTTGCCATCTGGTGTCTGTAAGTGGGCAAAAGTATTATCCCATAAATTTATCTCAAGCATCAATTTTCTCCCATTTTTCTGGAGTTATGTCTCTGGTTGAGAAGTTAGAATTTTTTTCTCCAAACCATACAGAGGGTGCCAACACTTTTTTATTTTGATTATCATTCATCCATGCGGCCCACCACGAATAACTTGAATTCGCTATGATATTATTTTTCATATACGACATAAGATAAAAATCCAAAACATCAAATCCAGTATTGATAAAAGATGCATTCATATCACTAAATGTCTCCTTACACCATTCTATATCGTCGCTAAAAAAAACAAAATGATTATCTGATCCAATTGTATCAAAACAGTTTAGATAATATTGTTTCGTTAAATTATTATGATAATCTTTAAATTTAAGATAATCTCCTCTTCTGATGTGTACGGAGCAAGTGTTTTCTTTTAATAACAAGTTGCAAAACCTTTTTTCTATTATTGACTTCAGTCTATCAGGGGCAGAAAAAAGGTTTTTAATTTTTACTTTATCAGATAGAAAATATTTTTCGCTTTGATAATACCCAGATAAACAAATTTCATTTTTATATTCTATGGGAGAAAATTCAAAATTTTCAGAATCATTGTGTAAATTGCGAAAGTTTGTTAAATTACAAAAAGGCACCTTTTTAAATATTGTTGCACGATGTTTTTCTGTTTCAAGATCGGTCGGTTTTATACCCATTATATTTACATCACAAAGAAACTCATCAGAATTTTTAGAGGCGAGCGCCTGTGCAGCAGCTATTTGAAACATCTGATTACCCATACGACCTTTTAATAAAACTTTTATCACAGTTCATAAATCCTTTGGTATTTTTCTTTATTTCTAACATAACTCTCTTCGCCAAGCTGCTTTGAATGATCTACTTTATCCTCATTTAGAGGATTCTGTCTATTATAAGTGTAAAAAACTTCGTCCACAAAAAGTGCTTTTGTGCCACACATCTCAAGCATTGGAAAAATAAACGCGAGATCCCAAGCAGCTTTTATAAATTCATTTGTTCTGGTATCAATTAGATCACTCTTATTTATTTTTTTCCATAATCCATACCTAAAGGTTCTAAGATGAGATGACATCCATTCTGACGATCTATATGATGAATTTTCAATAATTTGTGATGGTATTCTTTTGGCAAACTTACCTTTCATCATCGAGGGATATTCAACATAAGATCCATAAGTCATCCAACAATTTTCTTTATTATAGATTTCATTTAATTTATAAAATACTTTACTATTGGCTAGCCAATCATCACCATCTAATATTACAATAATATCATCATCGTTTAAATCCAAGCTCTCTAGTGTATCGTAAATATTTTTAAGAGCATATTTTTTTTCTGTGTTGGTTATGAGATTTGTAACTTCATAAGACTCAGAATATTTTTTTATAATAGAGCTAGTATTATCAGTGGATATATCATCTATTAAATAGTGACTGAAGTTATTGTAATCTTGTTTTGCAACACTATTAATACATCTTTTAATCCACTTTTCTACATTATATAAAGGGGTAATTACAACAAATTTATTATTAATCATCTAACTCTCCGAAAAATTGACTAGAATTTTTAGCCTTATCACATATGAATAGATCATATGGAGGCTTCATTAATTTTAAATCATGATATTTTACACCCCAATCATTTAACTGCTTTGTTGTTAATTCAGACCAATCGATACCCGTGGTGCTTCCACGAGCCGTCCAATAAACAATTGTGTTGCCATCGTCAAAAAGGGAATTTATTTTCTCGATTCTTTTCTTTATTGGTTTTGCTAGAGGGTATTCTCTAGCATCACTATATTCACAAATCGTTTCATCAATATCAACATAAATAATCATTAATCACCTTTAATAATTCTGTGACTGTCTGAATCAAAGTGTTCAGTTGAAAACTCAAAAAGTTCAGAATCTTCTAAAGCCTCCATTTGATGTCTCAATCCCGGATATACATAGAAGTTCATTCCCGGCTCTAACATTATTTCCTCTGCTTCAGCAATATCATCTTGATCATTAAATCTTACAATCATACGCCCAGATTGAAGGTAAAAAACCTCATCTTTCAATTCATGTCTATGCCAAGAGCATTTTTTACCCTCGCGAAAAAATAAAAGCTTGCCACAATATTCTGGTTTATTAATAATCCACTTTTCATAACCCCAGCCTTTTTTTACATATTTAATAGGAATGTGACGTTCGTTTACCATACTGACTTGCCTCCATCTATGACGATATTTTCACCTGTCATATAAGAGCTTGCGTCAGAACATAAAAATACAATCGCACCCTTATATTCATCAATATGAGCCATACGACCCATGGGTATTATGTTAGATAATTTTTTTACAAAATCTTCTGGGTGATTATTAAATACTCCTGTAGGGCTAAGACTATTAACTCTAATACCCTTTTGAGCATAATAAACACCAAGGTATTTTGTCATACCAATAATCGCCCACTTAGCGGCAGAATAAGTAATTGGCTTAACATTTTGCTGATCCTCTGGGATTCCTTCTTTTCTATACAATCTTTGATCAGGAGCAATTACTCCTAAATCTGATGAGATATTTAGGATTACGCCGCCGCCTTGTTCCAACATTTTTCTAGAAACCGCTTGAGAACAATAAAAGGTCCCGTTTAGGGCTGCGTCTAATCCTTCCTCCCAATATTCTTGAGTCATTATTTCAAATCTGCTATCTGGTGTCAATCCAGACTCTTTTTTTACTTTTGGGTCTTTAGCAGCGTTGTTTATAAGGATATCAATTTTATCAATAAGATTAACGACTGCTTGAACGGATTTTGGATCTGCTACATCCATATGATAAGCAATTGCGGATCCCTCACCATATTTTTCATTAAGGAGTCTAGTTTTTCCTTCTACTCTATCCAGATGATGATCGGTCATAATGACCTTTCCACCAAACTCAATGATCGCTTCAGCATGCTTAGGCCCTAAAAGACCGCCGGCGCCTGTAATAAGCGCCACTTTACCTGAAAGGTCAAACGGGTTATTTATTTTGCTCATATATTCTCCTAATAATTTTTGAATGATTTAAGATAGTTTGCTTTTCAAGGCCAGTCCTTTCTCTCATCGTTTGTAGAGTAAAGGGATTACGGTATCCATTTTTTAATAATGTTGAAAATATTAAATCAAAATCAGTATCACCAAGTGTTGGCCTGACGGAATTTCCATCGATAGTTCTATCTTTAATATGAACATTAGTTATCATATCATGAAACCTCTCTATGTAATCAATATGAGATACTTCATAAGAAGTCGAATTGCCAGTATCATATGTAAGCCCGACATTATCAGAAATATCTAATAAATACGGTATTTTTTCTATTGATAATTCAGTCTCTAGTGAGAAGGTTAGAGATTTAAAACTATTACAAATTTTAGCAAATGAAGCACAAAATTTCTTTAAAACATCTAGTTCCTCAACAGATGAGTCCTCTAAAAGTGGTATTGTTATATTTTTAATATCATTTTTCTGGGCTGTTGCACATATTGGCACTAAGTTGTGTTCCAAAAAAGAACGATCATATATCATATCTGAGACAACATTATCAGCACAAATAGAGTTTATTGGTAGGCCCTTAACATCAGAAAAAAATATGGGATTATTTGAAAAAGATTGTTTTGTAACAATCCACTCAACATGAGATAACCCGAGATTAGATAGGTCTTCAAATTCAGTTTCCCAATTTAATGGAGTATCTTGAAAGCCATTATCTGGTTTTGATAATCTTCCTTGTATTATTCCTAATCTCATATTTATTCGTACTCTAGTTGATATGGAGATTTTATTGCTTCTTGATCTACCATGGCAGTATATCTTTTTATTTGCTCTTCAATATCGATACCAACATCTTTGCTCCATTCTTCTAACAAATATTTGGTCATCTTTCCGTAACCACCATCACCAATTGGCTGACCATTTAATCTCATAACCGGTAAAATACAAAATGGTGTAGCGGTTACAAAACACTCATCTGCGAACATTACATCATAAGTTTCAATATTTTTTTCTATACAAGGCACATCAAGTCGGGCGCACAAATCTATAACATATTGACGACTAACTCCCCTAAGAATATTTCTGCCTTCGGGAGTGATTACAACACCATCTTTTACAATAAAAATATTGTCTCCAGTTCCCTCAGTAACAAATCCATCTGGGTCTAATAACATTGCCCAGTTATCTTTGCCTTTAAATAAGCTTGCCTCAATATTAGCCATTTGGTAATGTAATCTACTTCTATTTTTGATTTTTGGCTCTAACAGATAGGCAGGTATAGCTCGTTGATTTACTACCACTAAATTAATACCGGATGTATAAAGGTGGCCGAGAGATTGTACTGTCCACCTAAGCGGATAATTTGAAATTATAACATTTGGTCCGGCTTCTGTACCTACTCTGTTTTCATATATAGGTATTAATCCTCTTGTCACATTTATCATTATACGATGTTCATCTTCACCATTAAAATGATCCTTATTTATCTCAATCGTATCATAGACCGCTTGCTCCATCTCATCAATGGTCATTTTTAGAGGTATTCTAATAAACTTTATTGAGGCATATAATCTTTCTAAATGTTCTCTAAGTTTAAATTGCTCTTTATTGAAAGATCTGGTCATTTCAAAAACCATATCGCCAAACATAAGCGCAGAGTCATAAATAGATACTCTTGCTTCTGAATCAGGAATATACTTACCATTCCAATATACTAATCTACCCATTTTTTATCCTATTGTTATGTAAAAACTTGCATAATTCTAAATCATTTAATGAATCAATTTCATGCATTTTCCAACGATCCATCAAATAGTGGCCTATTTTTCCAAATAATCTATTCCCATTTTCCAAAAACATATTTCTGTTAAAAATGTAAAAAGAACCATTTTCTAGTAGTAGGTTACTTATCTCTTGGCGGCGTTGACGATTTTTAAAATCATAAGTTAAGCTTTTATATTGTTTATTTAAAATGTTCCATACAAAAAAATCTTGTGCCTCTGTGGCTGAAAACAAAGAATCGTATTTTTGATTACAGAATTTTTCAATAGCATTATCAATATCTTTAGTTTCTCTGAGGGGTGATGTTGCTTGCAAAAAAATCAGAAAATCACAATCACTTGTATGTAAAAAATGTTCTATAGCAGACTCAGATGAGTTATCATCTCTAGATAATTCTGGAGGTCTCTTAACAGGGGTTGCCCCACAATTTTTAGATATACGCAATATTTCATCTGAATCTGATGAGACAAAAACTTCATCAATATATTTAGAGTTATTTGATTGATTTATTGAATGATAGATTAATGGGGAGCCACAAAATTCAATTATGTTTTTATTTTTTATACCTTTGCTTCCGCCTCTAGCGGGGATCAAGCAGTGTACTTTTTTATCTTTAAACATTTGCGAGTTCTCTTGCATTTTTTACTATTACTTCTATTGGTGTATCGCTAAGAATAGTTGGTTTTTTGAATTTTTTTACTACTTTTTTTACTATCACTCTAGTTGTGTCTTCTGGTAACCATAAAGAATATCTTGGCTTTTTTACTTTATAAATTAAATCTCCATTAGGATTTTTATCAAATTCAATATCGCTGCCATCTGAGCGGAAAGGTGCAACATTACAAAAAACCATATTTTTTTTCATAGCACCGGCCATAGGCCATATACCAGCGTCACAAGATATAAATAATTTACAATTTTGAATAACATACAAATAATCTTTCAAAGTCCAAAGTGGTGCTGCTGATTTACTGAGGTATTTTGTAAAATCTATAACATTTTCATCATAATAATTTGCACCATATTTAAATTTTTTATAGGTTCCGGGTAATGGTTGTTGATATCTATCACCAATACGAACAACTTTAAAACCTAGATTACTATAGTGAGCTGTTAATTTATGAAAAACAGAAAAATTTTTAACAAATCTATGTTCTTCTTGTTCTTTTCTATCGTTTTTATTATGCCACCCACTTTTTTCACGACAAAACAAAACAATTGAATCGCTGGGTAGCTCAAATTTATTATTATATTTTGAAGAATCAAATCTTAAAGTACTTCTTTTAACATCTTGTTTATTTAGATAATCCCAGTTGCTGTCAAATGTCTTTAAAAAACCATTAGGTCCGCCGTAGACACAAGGCATGTGAATATCGCTGTATTCTTCTCTATCTTCTACAGAAACTGGTTTAGAAAAAAATTTCACATTTTCTTCTTTGATGCCCTCGATGCAACAAACAAAATCTTTTTGCCACGGGTGTTGAACATACACTTCTATTTTAGATGGATTAATTGAATTGTTCAATAGATAAAAAGATAAAGCATAAACATGCTCTGCGCTATTGCCAATTGAATTTTCATGACGATATATACCAAATTTCATTTATTTTTCCAAAAAGAATAAATACCTTTATCTAATTCATATTCGGGCCATACAAATCTTTGTCTCTTCGGTTGTTTTATAGCCCATTCCCACATGTTAAATAAACCCTCTTTCAGATTGATATCCTCTTTATAACCAAGTATGTCAATAGATCTTTTATATGTTGGATATGAAAATTTTACTTCATGCCGAGCTTCTAGATGAATCTTGGATCCACTCCCCATTACATCAATTAATATGTCCGCTGCTTCGTTGATTGAATATTCTTTAATGCCGCCTAAATTTATTATTTTTTTTGATGCTTTGTGGCTGATAGCTGCCAACCACATTGGCTCTAAACAATTGTCAATGTAACTGAAGGCTCTTTTTTGTTCGCCATCGCCAAAAATAGTTAGAGGCTGATCATTAAGGTTTTGGTACATCCATATACCTAATACATTTCTATACTTATCCCAAATATTCTGCTTAATACCATAAACATTGTGTGGCCTTATGATACACCAATCTAAGCCATGTTGTTCGCCGGCAATCTGTATATCCATCTCACATCCATATTTTGCAACACCATAAGGATCAATTGGCTTTAATAGAGCAGACTCATCAAATGGAACTTTTCCATTTCCATAAACTGCTAAAGTAGATGTAAAAATTAAACGTTTAGTGTTGTATTTTATACAATTGTTTACAATCTCAGCAGTGGCAAGCAGATTATTTGTGTAATTATATTTTCTTATAAAAGGACTCAATCCCTCTGCTGCATAAGCAGCCATATGAAAAACATAGTCTGGGTTGTGCTTTTCAAAGATAAAGCTTATATCATTTACAATGTCTTCATTATAAAATATAACGTCTTTGTGAACATTTTCTAAATGACCACCAGACAAATTATCAATACCAATTACAGTATGATCTGTTTTTTCGATAATCCAATCTGCTAGTCTAGAACCCAAGAGTCCTGCAACACCTGTGATTAATATTCTCACTTCTCCACCATCTTCTTAAACATTTTATCTATGTTATTCTTATTTTTGGCACGACCTTCGTTTGCTTTTCTTAATCTTTTTTCATTGATAATAAATTTTTCTAGGTCTGGTTCCTTACTATGAGCTTGTTCCAATCTTGCTCGATCAGACTCGCCTATGTTAATATCATTAAATATTAATTGCTCCAGCTCTTCAATAATGGAATCTTCATCAAAAGTTCTTTCCTCAGACAAATACTCATACTTTTGTTCTAATAAGCATTCTTTTATCAAGATGTAAATTCTCTCTTTTATTTCAGAGATTACTTTCATCTGATGTTCAACATTGTCTTGTTTGTTTTCTTTTTTGAAAAAAAATAATTTTATATTTTCGGTTATCAAGCGATCAAAAAAAGCCGATAATGTATCAATGTTTGTTATTCTTTGATTGGTCATTTTGTTGCCTAAATATGATTCCTAAGTTTTGCTTTTATGGGCTTTTCAGATTCCATAACTCTCTTAACGGGATCTCCAATAATATGCTTGCACGCTCTGATATCTAAAACCAATTTCTTAAAGTCTTGCATCTCTAATGATGCTGCTTGGTCTGATCCGTACATGGTCTTGTCTAGTGTTATATGTCTTTCAACTGATGTGGCACCAAGAACAGTTGCAGCGACACTAACTAGTCTTCCGGTCTCATGACCACTATAGCCAACATTACATTTAAATTCATCGCGCAAAGTTTTAATAACTGCCAGATTAGCATCTTCATTTTTCATTGGATAGGTGCTATTACAATGCATCAACTCAAAAGAGCAACCATGTTCTCTAAATATAGAAACAGCATTTGAAATTTCTTGCATGGTGCTCATACCAGTTGAAATAAAAGTATGTTTACCCTCAGATGCTATCATGTTTAGTAAGTCGTCATATGTAAGCAGCGCTGATGCTACTTTATTATATTTTAAATCGTATTGTCTTAAGAACTTTTGGCTCTCAAGGTCCCAAGCAGAGGCAAACCAATCAATACTATTTTGTTTACAAAAAGAATCAATTTCATCATACTCTTCTTTGGCAAATTCTAAACCTTGTTTTTGTTGCCTATTTGTATTGCCCCAAGGGCTTTCTCGATGCCTATCTAAATCTTGTTTGGTATAAACTAAGTCAATCGTTCTTTTTTGAAACTTAACAGCATCTGCTCCAGCGGTTGCTGCCTCGATAATTAATTGTTTTGTGATTTCTAATGATCCATTGTGGTTAATACCTATTTCTGCTATAATGTAAGACATTGTTACTCCTTTTATATATATAATATAACACATAACTGTGCTGTTGTCAAGTTATTTTTACAAATTTCCAATTTTAAATATTTTATGCCACGAATCTTTATTTAGATTTATTATATCGATTCCAGCAAGAGCAGCACTATCTCTCAAAATTGTTAGATCATTATTTATTTCATCTTTCAATACATGTTTCCAGTGACCTATTGCGCTCCTATTAATCTGGTGTTTTTGTCCATTTGGGTGTGTGTCCGCATATCCTTTTTCATAATCTAAATCCATACCACTTACATAAATTGGATTACATCCCATCAAAATAGCAAATATAATAGCAAAAGTGCCAACAGTAACACCGGGACCAAGGTGTTGGTGGTGACCAGTATAAAGTTGCAATTGCTCCTGTATTGTCTTTTCTTCGATGTTTATCTTGTGGCAACAACTATCATTCTTTGTCCAACCATTACCAAATTTAGCATAAACAGGATCACATTTAGTTCCCTTAGCAGATTTAGGCTTCCACATAAAATTGTGATTACCAAACTTAGTAAAATTAAAGTTTTTATTTTGTTCGTAATGACTTCTGAACTCATTTAAGATCTGGCTGCATTTTAATCCTTGAAAATGTCTTGAGTCATAAGGATAATAATCAATGTTAAGATTATCCTCAACAAATTTAGTGCTAGTTAAATCAGCGGTATTGTTATAGAACAATGGAATACCATATTTGTTAAAAACATTTTTAGGGTACTTATATATTATATCCCACAAAGGATTTGGAATTATGCTGTTTTTGATGGTAAATTCACTATTTGAAACAACCCAATAATCTGGCTTTTTAGTAAAATAATCATACCATTCATTAACAGAAATCCTTAAGTATCCATCATTTTGTTTATCTTGAATTTGTTTTATATTATTGTTTAAACTTGGCCCATGTAAGGTAACGACACAGGGAATGTCCCTGTGTTTGTTTATGATATCGCCTATGTTTAATTTCATGTGTCACTCATATGTTGTATAACTGATTTTGGTATAGAGTCTCTTTTTTGAGTTATAAAATCAATTAAATCTTTACCTTTCATATCAAACCATGACTCATATGAAGCGCCCACATTTTTGTTTGTAAAAACTTTCATACCCATCATTCGACTCTCAACAGCAACTCTAGATAAAGTTTCAGGTGTCTTTGGTAAAAAAATAAACTTCTGATTATTTGACAATTTATTTAAAAAATCAAAATAATCAGAAGATGAAACTAAATCAAAATTTAAGTTTTTTTTCTTACAATAAAATATTGTCTCTGATGTGTTTTTGTGGCTTATATCTGAATCGAGTATAGAAAAGCAATCATTCTTTTTTTTATTATACATTTCAAGCATATAATTTAAACTATCTAGTGACCATAGATTTCCAGAATTATTTACAACATTTGTGGTTTTTAGATTTGTATCAATAATGCTTTTATGAAAAGAAGATTGACAAAATATCGCTTTTGCATTTTTGTAAAAATCAACATTAATTAGATCATGTTGTGGGGCAAGATAATTTTCATAAACAGCAGGGTTTCTATTTCTTAAATACTTATGATCATGTTCATAAATAACATAATTCCTTTCTTTTACCAACAAAGACTTTATTTTTTCCGATAATGTTATAAAATTAGAAACTATAACTGATCTATTTAATATATCCTCACTGATTATATCTCTGCATCTTTTAAGTTCTATATCGTGATCTTTTGATAATATATTACATAATTCTTTATCATTGAGTTCGCCCCCTCCCAAAATCTCGTGAGGCAAAAAATCTGATATATATAGTATTCTCACTCAAATTCCTGTATATCGTTCTCTAATTCATCAAGCCAAGATTCAATGTCTAGATTATGCCCACATATAGATTCTGCAAAATTATTGTATAAATTTTCATTAGAAAATTTGTCTTCTACAAAAGCTTTAAGTTTTTCAGCAGTTTCTTTTGCTTTATGCCAAGTCTTATAAGTCTTGCGCAAAGTCATCTTGTATGAACCTTGATCAGCATATGCCCACATTGAATCTTTCTGAATAACTCCGTCCCATACAGCCTGTGGCTGCACAGGTGCTAAAGTATAATCAACTTTCTGGAACATCTCTTCGCCATCGTGAGTTAGGAAGTCTGTTTGTCCCGACCAGCCAATTGTTACGACAGGCAATCCCTCTCTCGCTGCTTCGTAGAGTGGAAGGCCAAAACCTTCACCATGAGCGATATTAACAATCGCCTTAATTTTTGGATGATTATAGAGCCCAGTCATTTGTCCCGATGTAAGGTCTCCATGGAGAATATGAACTTTACATTTGCGGTCTGGGTAAGCGGAAAGAAGATTCTTAACTGCTTTGTGAAATGCTTCAAAGTCCATTACAGAATTACACTTAATATTAGATTTGAGAACAAGACCAACTTCTTGATCAATAAATTCCTCAACCCACCATTTAAGAGCATCTGTAAAATTCTTCCGTGGAGATATCTGAGATACCATTAGAAAATTAAAATTATATGGAAGGTCAAGACCCTCAATTGGTTCGGCTTCTGCTCTTGGAGTATTCTCCCAGACAACCTCAACCGGCTTTTCCATTCTATACGGAAAAACTTCCCCAGTTTGATTGTTTTTTGCCTCATAAACAGTATTGGTGTATGTTTGCTTGGCATGATTAGAGACAACCAAAACTTTGTCCATATCGTTACCTTTTTGGAGCCAAACGGGTGCAACTTTTGATGTCTCAATACCTGCTGTATATCCAATATTTATAGGACAAAGCTTTTGGAATTCATTTGGAATTGTAATTTGTAAAGAAATATCTGGTTGTAGCATCTTTTGTTGTGCTAATAGCGCAGTCTGGTTTATTCTTTCATCCATCCATTGACGAAACTCACTATTCTCCCATACCCATCCAGTTTGGCCCCAAGGGACTGGTTGAATATAAACATCAAATAGGTCTTCGCGGCTTCGTAAAGCACGAAGAGCAAAACGGCTTTGTTCGCCGTATCCTGATTGAGAGAGGACTGGGCCTCTTACAAAGATTTTCTTTTTCACGCAACCTCCAAGAAGCGAATACCATTATAATTTGTGCGGGT
>TARA_R110002126_G_scaffold22865_5_pt1 | contig 20426 bp, 11 predicted proteins | sample TARA_R110002126 | Tara Oceans TARA_R110002126 (sample SAMEA4397536) | marine metagenome | biome: Polar Biome; feature: [DCM] deep chlorophyll maximum layer (ENVO:01000326); material: water (ENVO:00002006), including particulate matter (ENVO:01000060) such as... | depth 30 m
TCCGGACTTAATTGTACCAAACCGAATGGAGTAGCCGCTCCTGGAAAAGTCTTTCCAAAACCATGCGCATCTTTAGATTTTTTACCATAAGTTACCGCACCTATAATAGGGTCTATGTAGTCTATCGCCTGTTTTCCGGATAGCTCGGTTACTTGATTCTCCGAAACTTTTTTGTTCTCTAAATTAGAGGAAGAGCAAGCAAGTATTACACCTAATAACAATATAGTGAAACCTACAGGTAATTTCATTTTATCAATCTTCATATAGACGCTGTGTTCTGAGTTTTAGTGTACGGCAGCTTGTTTAACCTCGTTAGCCTTAAATATATCTACGGAAACATCATTTTTTTGCGGCGCCCCGGATGTTGACCGCCCGTTTTCAACTATTCGTACCAACTCCGCAGTCAGCTTTTTTACCAACTTAGGATGCTTTTCATACAGGTTTGTAGTTTCCCCAGGGTCTTTCTTCATATTGTACAATTGAATGGCAGGCAGCCCTTTTTCTATAGCCTTATTATCATTTGGATTACTCCAACCGCCAGACCCAGGGGTAAGTTCTAGTTTCCATTTCTTGCTCCGGATAGAGAATTTACCATTAATTGAATGGTTTACTACTAACTTATAACCCGTTTTGTTTTTTTTGTTCTTTAACATGGGTAGCATACTGTACGAATCCACTCCTGTAGTATCATCTAGTGCCACACCCGCAATTTGTGCTGCCGTAGCCATTAAGCTAGTCTGGCAAACAAGTTGATCGTTGGTAGTACCCGGTTTGATAACCCCGGGCCATTTTACGATAAACGGAATGCGGTGTCCACCTTCCCAAATATCCGATTTATACCCTCTAAAATTAGCACTTGGGTAATGCCCAAATTCCTTTTCTAATTTTCCTGCTTTTGAAACTGGAGCAGAACACCCATTATCGCTGGTAAAAAATACAAGCGTATTGTCTTCTATACCATTTTCTTTTAAAGCATTTAATACACGACCAACCACAAAATCGGTTTCCATAACAAAGTCTGCATACGCACCCATACCGCTTTTACCTTGCCACTCTTCAGATGGCACAACCGGACTGTGCGGAGAGTTTAAAGCCAAATACATAAAGAACGGCTCGCTGGCATCGGCTTCTTTTGCAATATATTCTGTAGCATGATCGCCTAAAAACTGAAGCATTTTAATGGGCTCCATTTTATCGATTACCTTATCATCTTTAATCACGGTTTTCATAACTCTAGAGTGGTGAAAACCAATATAAGAATCAAATCCTCGTGACAATGGCCCGTTAGGAACGGTAGAACCAATTGTGGGACCAATTACTTTTTTACCATCGTAAACTTCGGCAGGATTGCCTTCATCATCAACAAACTTAAAGCCTAAATGCCATTTACCAATTGCGGTAGTTTTATAGCCTGCTGTTTTAAGCATTTTTGGAACGGTTGTAATATCGTCTGCAATTAACGGATCTAATTCGTCGCCGCCACTTAAAACTCCTTGTTGTAGTCTTGAACGCCATGAGTAACGTCCTGTAAGCACCGCATATCTAGAAGGTGTACAAACAGCCGATGCCGAATGCGCGTCGGTAAACGTCATGCCTTTTTTTGCTAAAGCATCAACTTCTGGTGTTAAAATTTTTCCTTTTTCCGGGTTTAAGGCTTGTATATCGCCATAGCCTAAATCATCACAAATAATGTAAACAATATTAGGTTTTTGTTGTGCCGACCCTAGACTTGAAATGAATAGCGCTACAAAAATTATTTTATTTAGTTTCATATTATTTTAATCTTATCTCTGTTATTTCTCCCAACAGTTCGCCTTTTTTATTAAATAATCCTGCTTTTAATAAAGACTTTGGTACTGCTTTAAAATTTTCGGTATACTTTGTAGCTTCAATTGTTGGGCCGGTACCATCTAGTGTATAGTAAATATCGTAACCAACTGCTTCTGTTTCTAAATACACAATAGCTTTATTATGCAATTGATCGATACCGAAAGCCGGATATACTGTAAACAAACTTTTTGCAACGTTTACACCTTCTTTTTTTAATCTATTAAAGTGTTTAAACTCCAATGCCTTTTGAAAACGATCCCAGTTTTTTACTTCTGGTTTACTCCAAGATACTTCGGCGCTTGCTAAAGTTCTTGGGTACAACATATACTCAAAACGTTTTCCTGTTGGCGTAAACTCTCCCCATAAACTGGCTTGGTTGCCTAAAACTCTAGCAGCTTCTTCTTGGGTTAATTCTGCAGGAACAGGTTCGTGATTGTATACTACAGATAATGGTAATACCGAATTAGGCCCTTCTGGCTCCATAAAAGTTGGGCCTTGAACTCGGCTTATGTAAGAATGAAGATAAGAAGTCATAATGGTTGGATAACCTTCTCTTGGCGCTTGTACTTCTGGGTTATATTTACCTCTACGCCATGCCATAATAGTTGCTCCAGGAACACCATTACCACTCAACACTTCATCCCAACCAATCATGGTTTTGTTTTGTTTTACAACAATTTTATGAATACGTTGAATAAAATAACTCTGTAATTCTTCGTAGTCTTTTAAACCGTTTTCTTCCATAAGTGCAGCACACATGGCACTTTTTTTCCAATCTTTTTTGCTACACTCATCGCCACCAATATGAAGATATTTTGATGGAAATAAATCGGCTATTTCTTCAATAACACCTTCTAAAAATTCATAGGTAAATTCACTTGCCGGACAAACCGTATTGTTAGGCGCTTTACCACCAGTAGCAACTTCAAAATTTACGCCAGTGGTATCAATATCCGAACAAAATAATTCTGGGTAAGAAGCTACCAAAGCTTTACTATGCCCAGGAACATCTATTTCTGGAATAATTTCTACATTTCTTGTTTTAGCAAATGCAATAATTTCTTTTAAATCTTCTTGGGTGTAAAATCCACCAACTGTTTTAGGCTCACTGGCAGTGGCTGGTTTTCTGCTCCACCAGTGTTCGTCTCGTTCTGCTCTCCAAGCACCTTTTTCTGTGAGTTTAGGATATTTTTTAATTTCTACTCTCCAACCTTGATCATCGGTTAAATGCAAATGAAACACATTTATTTTGTAAGACGATAATAAATCAATCTGTTTCATTACAAACTCTTTAGAATGAAAATGACGCGACACATCCATTAAAACACCACGCCAGCCAAATCTTGGATTATCTGTAATTGTTACATTCGGAAGCTTAATTTCTGATGTTTTTTCGATAGGAACTATTTGTCGTAAAGTTTGAAATCCATTAAACAAACCAGAAAAACCTTTTGCTTTCACTATAATTTTTGAAGCTGAAACTTCTAAAATATAACCTTCTTCTTTTACCGACTTATCTTTTGTTCTTTGAAACTCTATATAATTCGATTTCGATTGAACCTTTCCTATTTCAACAACAAAATCCAAACCTGTTTCAAATTTTAATTTTTCTAAAACGTAAGGTTGAAAGCTTGATGCCACTTGCTTTGGCATGTAAATTTTAGTGGTATTCGATAAAGTAAACACCCCATTTTTAAACACCACCGATTCTGGCTGCGGAATAAATGTATTTTCTTGTGCTTTTCCTGTTACAGATAGCAAAATAATGGTTATAAAAATTACTATTCTATTCATAAACTATAAGTTTTGGGCTATTATTTTAGCCACTTCTTTACCTTGAGCCGTTTTACCTAATTGATTGTAATGCACATTATGAGGTTTTATATACCACTCTTTCTCATGTGGTTTTGTAAAGGCATATAAATCGTTAACTTGTATTTTAGGGTAATTTGCCAAAACCTCTAAGGCTGCTTTATTATATTTAACACTATCGCCAGCTACTCTACCATCGGCACCTCCTTCTGGCACTGCAGTTGTAGTTGCAAAAATTAATATTGCTTTAGGGTATTTCTTCTTTAAATACTTACAGATTTCGTGCAAGTTCTCTTTGTATTTTTCTATGCTATTTACTTGCTTGCCGTTTTCTAAATCGAGCTTGCCGTTTTTAACATATTTTAAATCATGTAAGCCTACATTAAAATGAATAACGTCCCAAGTAAAATCCCAACCGCCTTTTAAATACGGCTGAAACATGGTGGATTTCATTTTTTCTGTAAACGGAATAAACTTATTACTTGACTGTCCGTTTTTATGCAACCTGAACACATTAGCTTTACCTTCTAACTCTTTTCTAACCGTAGTTGTATACCCAATAGAAATAGAATCACCATAAATAAATACGTTTGGTAATTTTTTATTAGGACTTACATAAGCAAAAGCAGCTTCTTTATTTGCTAAGTTTTTCCAAGCTTCTTTAGAAATAGTGTCGTCATAACTTTTTCTAAAAATATTTGATGACCCACAAGAAATTGCACCTATATAAATAGATGTAGCTCCTATGTATTTTAAAAATTTTCTTCTTTCCAATTCTTTATTGTATTTCATTATTTTGTCATTAATTGTAACTGTTTTAAGAACAATTCTTCTGTTGCTAGCTTCATCATATTATCTTTTCTAGCACCTTTAGGGCCACCACAACAGTTTAATTTTTCTACAGGCTCATTATATAAACTATCTATAGTTCTTGAGTATTTAGGTTGCGCATCCTTATTAGGTAGACCACTAATTATTTTCCTGAATTTTTGAAGGATTGGTTTTGCTGCAACATTATCAATAATATTTTGGGTTTCATAAGGGTCTTTTTTTAGATTAAACACTCTTACAATATGCTTTAAGGTATCTGTATATACTTTATACTGCTCATCTCTTAACACGCGGTCTCTAAACGTAAACCAATTTTCCATTTTATTGTCATCACTTATTTTGGCTGAAAGTCCGCCCATAGATAAAATCCAATCTCTTTTAGATTCTTTGGTTTTTCCGTTTAATATATCTGCAAAAGAATACCCACTAGCTTTGGTCCTGTTTTCAATTTCTGCTAAATCTAATAGTGTTGGATAAACATCTGTAAAATCTATTAATGCATCAGTTTTAAAATGTTGCTTATCTGGTGTAATTACCAAAAAAGGCGCATTAATACCATTTTCTGTTAGATATGATTTTCCTCCACGTACATAAACCGAATCTCGTTTTCCAATAATACCTGGCGATGTGCCATTATCGGTAGTACACACTAAATAGGTATTATCCTCAATATGTAACTCTTTAAGAGACTTTAGAATGTTCCCGATAATAAAATCGGTATAACGAACCATAGCCTTGTGTTTTTGGTATTTGGTGTTAGCTTCTGGTTCATGCGGTGTATGTACAAAAGGCGAATGCGTTAAAACCATTGGATAATACACACACATAGGTTCATTTCTATGTGCTGTCATAAAATCTATAATGAAGTTTGAAAAAATATCCGGCCCAAACTCGCCTTCATAAGTTTTACTTCCTTCTTTTGTAAAAATGTATGGATCCCAATACCGTTTGTCGCTTGGTTTGTTTTCAGATTCATAGCCTGTCCACATGCAATAGGCATCAAAACCCGCTTTTTCCATAGCATTAGGTTCTATTCTAAAATCGTTTATTTGCCACTTTCCGGCAACACAAGTTGCATAACCTGCTTCTTGTAAAGCTTTTGCAAAACTTGGGTTTTTAGTAGTATCAAAATTTACACCATGCCCCCATCTTGGTACATCGTAATGGTTTATCCATCCATTAACATACGGATATTGACCAGTTAGTAAAGCCAAACGACTTGGTGTACATTGCGGCATAGAATACGCATTGTTAAAGGTTATTCCATTTTCTGCCAAGGCATTAATGTTTGGTGTTTCTATTTCTTCTGCCCCATAAGTTTCTACCCATTCTTTACCTAAATCATCTACAAGAATGAAAATAAAGTTGGGCTTTTTGGATTCTTTAGATTGACTGCATCCTGTAAACCAAAGCAAGGATAATATTACTAGAAACTTATTCACTACTACTATCTTTTTTAAAACTATACTCACAAATTATTTTACATTTAAAATACCTCTAAGGCGTATATCTTTTGATGAAGCACCTATCATGATTTTAAAATCACCCGCTTCTACTACCCTATTTAAATCTTTATCTAACATAGAAAGTGCTGCTGGAGTTAACTCTAAACTTACCTTTTTAGACTCTCCTGCTTTTAAATGAATACGAGTAAACCCCTTCAACTCTTTTATTGGTCTTGATACGGAAGCTAATTCATCTCTTATGTACAATTGTACCACCTCATCACCTGAAATTGCTCCATTGTTTTTAACGGTACAAGTAACTTGTACTGTTTCATCTGAGCTTATATTATTTTTACTAAATTCTAAATTCGAATATTCAAAATTGGTATAGCTTAGACCGTAACCAAATGGAAATAATGGCTGTCCCGTTAAATTGTGGTAATTATCTCCTCTACCTGTTGGCTTATTATTATAATATAACGGACATTGTGCCTCATCTACAGGGAAAGTAATTGGTAGACGCCCAGCAGGATTTTCCTCGCCAAAAAGAATATCCGCAAAACCATTACCACCATTTTCTCCGGCATACCACGCCATAATAATACTATCCACATCATTAATCCAATTTGCCATTGTAATTGCACTACCTCCAACTAAAACAACTACAGTAGGTTTTCCTGTTTTAGCTACGGCCTTAATAAGTTCTTCTTGGTGTCCTGGTAATGCTAATAAGGCACGGTCTCTAAATTCTCCTTCATGAATACCTGCAAATACTACTGCAACGTCACTTTTTTCTGCAGCTATTACCGCACCTTTAATTTCTTGTTTCCAGTTATCTTGAATATCTGCATCCCAAACTAATTTGAATTTTGCATTTCCGGCAGACTCATAAAATTCAATTTTCACATCGTACTCTTTTCCTTTTTCAAAAGAAAACTCTTTTAAAATTGTATTGTAAGATTGTTTTTGCCAATTATCAATAAGTAATTTGCCATCTAAATACATACGGTACCCATCATTACCCTCAATACCTACATTAAAAGTTCCTGTATTAGTGGCTTTTATTTTTCCTGTCCAACGTACCGAAAACCAATCGTACGGTAAATCTTCATGCGGTGAAAAAAGTGTCCATCCAAAACTTACTTTTTTATCTACTCGCTCTACTTTTGGGGTTCCCGTTAAGGTAATATTATCAAAATAATCTCCTTTTAAACCTTCTACTTTTTTACCATCTTTTATGGAAGATAAATTGGCGGAAGCAATAGGTTTATAATTTACCTCTGTTAAAGCAACACCTGGCGCATAGGTGATATTTTCTTTTCCAATTTTATTAGTAACACCTCTGTACATAGAAACTAAATCGTTTCCTGGTCCACTATATCCTCCTAATCGTACCGTTTTTACATCATGTCCAATAAGTGCTACTTTTTTAGATGTTTTTTTAACTGGCAAGGTTTTATTCTCATTTTTTAATAGCACCATAGACTTAGAAGCTGCTTTTTTAGCCAACTCGCGATGTGTTTTGTGTCCATTCCATTTATCGGCTTCTTTAACATCGACATAAGGATTTTCAAATAATCCAAGCTCAAACTTAGCTCGTAAAATTCTGCTTACAGCTTCTTCAATAGCTTTAATATCTACCATTCCTTTTTCATAAGCTTCCCAGAATAAAGGATAGTGATTGTAGTTGGTTTGGAACATAACATCTAAACCAGCCTCCACAGCATCTTCTGTAGCTTCGGCATAATTAGCCGCAGTAAAGTGCAATACATTTGCCCCGCCAGTTGCACCAGCATCAGAAATTACAAATCCGTCAAAACCCCATTCATCTTTTAATTTATCGCGTAACAACCAAGCGTTTGATGTACAAGGCGTACCATCTAACGAGTTGTACGACGTCATTACCGATCGTGCACCTGCTTTTTGAAAAACGGCTTTAAAGGCAGGAAAATAAATTTCTTCTAACAAACGCTCGTTAAAACTAATTGGGTAACTATCGCGACCACCAGCACCTACATTTGCAACAAAGTGTTTTGGCGTAGTTATAACGCCTTCGTTTTCAAACTCACTAATAAAAGACAAGCCCATTTGTGTTGTTAAATATGGGTCTTCTCCATAAGTTTCCTCTACGCGTCCCCACCGTACATCGCGTGCAATATTTAATACGGGCGATAAAATTTGACGAATACCACGCGTTTTTGTTTCTTTAGTTATTGCCTTTGCAACATCGCCAACTAATTTAGTATCCCAAGTAGCGGCTAAACCAATAGCTTGAGGGTACACTGTAGCACCATCGCGAGCTAAACCATGTAAAGCTTCGTTAAACGGAATGATAGGAATACCTAAACGAGTTTCTTCTAAAAAGTACTTTTGAAGCTTGTTAATCTCGTTTGCCATATCTTGAGCACTTCCGGTAGAACCGTAATCCATAATTTGCTCTGCGGCATTATCATTTTTTCCTTTTGATGAAATTTGAAAACCAAAAATACCGTGTTTCAATTTGTCCTTGCCAATGCTTAAATCGCCAGGAATCATAAACATTTGCCAAAACTTTTCTTCTAGAGTCATTCGGTTTAACAAATCTTGCACACGTTCTTTTACAGGAAGTTTAGGGTTTTTATAAGGTGGATCTTTTTTAGTTTTAAACGATAATGATATTGTAATAATTCCTCCTAATAGCAAACACGCGAATACCTGTTTTATGATTAATTTATATTTCATCTTTTTGCTAACTATAATTTTGTGTTCTTTAGTTTTTCTAATTGTGGCCAGTAGCTTGTACCATCGTTTTCTTGCTTTTTACCAACAGTGCTTCTGCCATCATTTATAATTTTTAATAAATCGGCTTTAAATTCCTTTACAATTTCAGGATGTTCTGCTTGTAAATTTTTGGTTTCGGCAGCATCGATTTTAACATTGTACAATTGCACTATTGGAAGTGTATCGTAAATTGCTTTTTTAGTGTTGCTATTTGGATAACTCCATCCGCCAGAACCTTTACAGAAATTAACTTTGTAATCGCCTTTACGATAGGCAAATTCACCTCGAACTGAATGATGAATGATGCTTTCGCGTTTTGGAGCTTCAGAATTTGTTAAATGACTGAAGCTGTCTTCCGCTACATTATGTTCTAAATCAATATTTAAAACATCGGCAACGGTTGCGAAAAAATCTGTGGTACAAACCAATTGTTCTGTTTTTGTTGGCTGAATGTTATTTTTCCATGTCATGATGTAAGGTACACGGTGTCCACCTTCAAAAACATCAGATTTTGTACCTCTATAAACGTAACTTGGATTATGATCTTTAGATTTTAATTGTTTGAAATTAGCTGTAGGTGAACATCCATTATCACTAGTAAAAACAATTAATGTGTTTTCTAATATGCCGTTAGCTTCCAAGGCTTTTGTAACTTCTCCAACAACCCAATCCACCATAATAACAAAATCGGCATACGGATTTTCTAAACCGCTTTCACTTTTAAAATCATCGGTTGGTAAAATTGGTGTGTGTGGTGCAGGTAGCGGCATATATACAAAAAACGGATCGTCTTTTTTTGCATTATCGTTAATATAACTTACGGTACGTTTTGTAATTTCCGGTAATGCTTGTTCGTGCTCAAAATTATCGGCAGTTAAGCCATAACGCCAAGTACCTTGTTTGGTTTTACCTTTGGTATATTTTGTGGGTACGCTGGTTGGCATATTGTTTTCTACCCAAACGTATGGTGGCATGTCTAAAGAGCCACAAAATCCATAACTATAGTCAAAACCGTGTGTGTTTGGTCCATGTTTAATAGGTGTTGTAAAATCTACCTCTGGTCTTGCTTTTAAATTATCAATATCTTGACCTAAAGAATCTGGTTTTGTTATGTCCCAGTCCCAACCCATGTGCCATTTACCAATAAAAGCAGTGTTGTAACCGTTATTTTTTAAAACATCTGCAATAGTGGTTCGGTTTGGCTTTATTAATGATTTTGAATAACCACTAACCACACCTTGTTTTAATGAGGTACGCCAGTTATAACGCCCCGTTAAAATGCTATAACGCGTTGGTGTACAAACTGCAGAACTTGTGTGGGCATCCGTGTACATTACGCCGTTAGTTGCCAATGCATCTATATTAGGTGTTTCAATTTTTGAGTTCTCGTTGTACATAGATACATCGCCAATTCCTAAATCATCCGCAAGAATGTAGATAATGTTGGGTTTTGTTGCATTTGTAAAGTTCTTTTTCTCTTCTTTTTCATTACAGGAAAAGAAAACGATAGTCATTAAAGTAAGTTGTAGGATGTTATTAATTGACATTATTTGCTGCGTAAATGTTGTTGGTTTCTTTTATTTTGTTGTAATTCCTCATCAAAATCCAGCATCAATTTTTTAAGTTTTTTTACCTTTTTAGGATATGTTGAAGCTAAATTATGTTGTTCTGATATATCGACTTTTAAATTATAAAGCGCTACATCGTCTTCTATTATTCTTAATTTCCAATCGCCTTGTCTTACTGCTTCAAGGTTAAAATCTTTGTAATAAAAGAAGCCTTCATTTTTATGAGGAGATTGTTTATTTCGTTTACCTGAAAGTATGGGCCAAATGTTTTTTCCGTCTATTTTATTCTCCGGTAAATCTGCTCCTGTTAAATAGGCTACAGTTGGTAAAACATCAATAGTAGAAATAACTTTGTCACTTACCGAAGCTGGTTCAATTTTACCATTCCATTGCGCTATCATTGGTACTCGAAAACCGCCTTCAAAAGTTTCATTTTTGTGCCCACTTAACGGTAAAGCACTTCCTCCGTGTTCTCCTCTTGAAGTCCAAGGGCCGTTATCTGATGTAAAAACAACTAAGGTGTTTTCATCAAGTCCTTGTTCCTTTAATGTTTTTAAAATTTCTCCTACACTCCAATCTATTTCCTCTACAGCATCGCCATAAAGCCCTCTTTTGCTTTTTCCTTTAAAATTAGCCGATGCATAAAGCGGTACGTGCGGCATTGAATGTGCCAAGTATAAAAAGAAACGTTCGTTTTTATTTTCCTTAATAAAATGTATTGCTTGTTCGGTATAGCGTTGTGTTATGGTAGATTGATTTACGGGATATTCAATAACTTCATCTTGTTTTAGCAAAGGCACTCTGCTACCACGCCATTTTTTTTCACGCAAACTATCTAGAGTCATGCCCTCTCTAAACACGATATTCTTGGAGATCTTAGATTTTGGATTTACCGACATATCGTTACTAAACGGAATGCCATAATAGATATCGAAACCTTGAGATGTTGGTAAGTATTCTTGCTTGTCGCCCAAATGCCATTTACCTATACACGCCGTAGCGTAATCTCGTGTTTTTAACATGTTGGCAATGGTGGTTTCTTCATTGCTTAAACCTCCAGGAAGACTAGGCCATAATACTTCAGGTACTCCAACACGATTTGGATAAGAACCCGTTAATAAAGCTGCTCTTGATGGCGAACATACCGATGATGCAGAATAAAAATCGGTAAATTTCATACCGTTTTTAGCCATGCTATCTAGGTTTGGCGTGCTAATTAATGGCGAGCCAAATACACCAACATCTTGATAACCTTGATCGTCTGTAAAAACAATAACAATATTGGGTTTAGAGTTTTTAGCCTGAGCGAATACTGCTTTAAAACTAAAAGAAGCCGTTATAAATAGTAGTATGAATATTAATTTCTGCATTACGATTATTTGTTTAATAAACCATCAAAATGGTAAGTTTTACCTGCTTCGGTTTCAAACTCTATAGATTTGTCTCCGTATTTTAACACACAAGGCATACCACTTTTCGATAAAACTGACATTTCTTTAAGTGTACCTGCTTCCCATGAAAATGACAACTCAAATCCGCCACGTGCTAAAATTCCAGAAACTTGTCCTTCTGGCAACGTGCTTGGTAATGCTGGTAATAATTCGATATAGTTTAACTGACTTTGTAAAAGCATTTCTAAAACACCAGAAGCACCTCCAAAATTACCATCTATTTGAAATGGCGGATGCGCATCAAATAAATTAGGATAAGAACCACCACTAACTTTTCCATTTGGTCTTTCGGCAGGACTTAGTAATTTATGTACTAATCTATAAGCGTGATCGCCATCTTTAAAACGGGACCAAAAATTAATTTTCCATGCTAAACTCCAACCTGTACCATTGTCCCCTCTATACTCTAAAGATTGTTTTGCAGCTCGCATTAACTCTGGAGTCTCATCAAAATTAATTTCGTTTCCCGGGTGAACTGCCCAAAGATGCGATACATGCCTGTGATGATTTTCCGGGTTATCTTTATCTTCCATCCATTCTTGTAATTGCCCGTGTTTACCAATTTTGTCTGGCGCAATTTTATCAATCATGGGTTGCAGGGTTGATGTAAACTCAGCATCTTGATCTAGAATTATTGAAGCGTCAATTGTGGTTTTAAATAAAGCTCGAATTAACTGATGATCCATCGTTGGACCCGCAACTAATCCTCCTATTTCTGGTGAATTTGAAGGCGAACTAATTAAATATCCTGTATTTGGATCTTCGTACAAAAACTGACTATAAAATAAAGCCGCATTACGAAGTAACGGATAACGTTTTTTTAAGAATTCTTTGTCTTGAGTAAATAAGTAATGTTCCCAGATATGCGATGATAACCAAGCGGCACCACCTAACCAAATACCGTGATGCGATGCATTTACCGGAGCTGCACCTCGCCAAATATCAACATTATGGTGTACAATCCAACCATCGACGTTATAATGTGTTTTTGCAACTTTGGCTCCTGTTATAGATAAATCTTCAATTAAATCGAAAAGTGGCTCGTGGCATTCACTTAAATTAAACATTTCTACCGGCCAATAATTCATTTCTAAATTAATATTGGTGGTATAACTACTAAACCAAGGCGGCGTTAATTTATCGTTCCAGATGCCTTGTAATGTTGCAGGTTTAGTTCCCGGTCTGCTACTTGCTATGGTTAAATAGCGTGCATATTCAACATAAAGTGCCACCAATTGCGGATCGTTAGGTGTTTCGCTAAAATCGGCAATACGTTTATCGGTTGTGTTTTTAGATTTTCCATTATCGCCAAAACTAATTTGAAAACGGTTGTAAAGCGATTGATAATCGGAGATATGTCTTTCTTTTACAAACTCAAAACTTTGATCTTGCACATTCACTAAAGTTTCTGGAACTATTTTTTCTGGTGTTCCGGTTACATCGTTAAAATCTACATAATTTGTGGCTGCAGATAAGTATACCATAGCGTTTGAAGCATCGGTAATTTGTAATTTACCGTCGGTAGTAGTAACCGTTCCATCGGTTTTAATTTTCAAGGTTGAAACTCCCCGTAACACACCGTCTTTTACTTTAACTACAATAGTTTGTGTATTATTTGAAGTAACAACCGATTTATCTTCATGTATGGCATCTAACCATAAATCGAAATTTAAAGCTTTCTCTTTACTTGCCGATACATTAATTGCTATAATTTGATCTGGAAAACTAGATAGTACTTCGCGTTTATATGCTACATCATTAACTATATACGAAACCGAACTTACGGCATTATTTAAATTAAGCTCACGTCTATAGTTTTTATAGTTTTCGTGATTTTTAAAGTCGAAATAAATATCTCCAAAAGGCTGATAGTGGATTTGTTTTATAGGATCGCTCATAAAATGCTCTTGAGCTAATTTTTGAGCCTCTAACTGCTTTCCTGTAGCCAACAAGTTTCTAATTTCACCCAAATATTCACCAGCGCCTTCGTGCGAATAATCGTGAGGTTGACCACGCCATAAGGTTTCCTCATTAAACTGAATGTGTTCTTGCGAAACACCACCATAAATCATGGCGCCTAAACTACCATTACCAACAGGTAAAGCTTCTGTCCATTTTTCGGCAGGCTCATCATATTGTAATTTAAACGTTGCTTTTTGTTGATCGCTTTTAGCGTTATTACAACTTGAAATTGTAATTGCTAAAGCAACAATACTTAGCTTTTGTATGGTATATACTATTTGTTTCTTCATTTAAATCCTCCTGATTATCCTTTTATTTCAATGTAAAATGGATAGGCATATTTTAACTCGCCTTTTCTTTTTAAATAGGTTTTAGGCATTATGGTAACTTTGCTTTTTGGTAATTCTATATTATTAAAACTGAAACTTGTTTTTCCGATAGCTTCAATTTTAACTGTTTTTGCTTGCGAACCTACATCTAGTTCTAACTCGCCGGTTGTAGCTATTGGCGCATCAAAATGAACTATGATATCGAACGTTTTTGTTTTATCTACAATAACATCCCAATAAATAAATTCATTTTTAATACCTTCTTTCTTTAAGAAAAGAGCATCATTCTGATTAAGCATTACTGGATTTTCGTGAACCGTTCCAATTATTGGCATTGGTGAGTTTACAATATGTTCTGAAGTTTCCATGGTATTTAACCAAGTATCCATTTCGTCTTTTAATTCTTCAACTAAAGCAGGATGTTCTACTGAAATATCGTTTTGCTCGTAAGGATCTTCATTTAAATTAAATAATTCAAATTTATCGTTACCATCTTCATCTTTACCAACACCAACTAATTTCATTTCCCCTTTTCTTGTAGATACATTTCTGTAATGCACTGGCGCTGTTCTTGCCCAAGAACGATTAATGATGCGTTCTGGTAAGCTATCTTCTTTTTTGGTTAATAAGGGTAATAAACTTTCTCCTTCAATTTTTAAATCTTCAGGTAATGAAGCTCCTGTAAGTTCGGCCAATGTTGGTAAAATATCGTAATGAGCGGCTGGTGTTTTAATATCTCTGGCTTCTTTAAACGCTTTTGGGTAATACCAGAAACTGGGTACACGAACGCCGCCTTGAAAAATAGAACCTTTTTTACCGCGCATACCTGCAATGTATCTTGGATGTTGCGGACCATTATCTGTCATGAAAATAACTAGTGTATTTTCATCTATACCTAAATCTTCTAACTTTTTAAATAATAATCTTAAGTTATCATCAATATTAGTTACCATTCCGTAGACTTTTCTAGAGTTTTCTCTACTATGGTCTGTAACATTTGGATAAGGTTTTCCTTGGTTAATTAAACCCGCATCGATATCTACATCTTTGTACATATCATAATATTTTTGCGGTAATTGTAATGGCCCGTGAGGCGCATTATAAGATAAGTATAGGAAGAATGGATTGTCTTTGTTGTCTTCAACATAATCCATTGCTGCTTCGGTTAAAACATCGGTACAATATCCATGAGTTTGTACTTGTTTTCCGTTTTTCCATAAAATGGGGTTGAAGTAACTGCTATCTCTTTTCAACGTATTTGGCCAATCGCCGTATTGCCCAATTCCGCCAGATAAATGGTTTAATGTATACTCGAAACCTTGGTCTTGTGGACGCATTGGGTAATTATCGCCTAAATGCCATTTCCCAATCATTCCGGTTTTATAATCTGCTTCTTTTAAAATTTCGGCAATGGTAACTTCACTTGGCGCCATCATTGCACCACCTCTGTAAGTGTCGTGTACACCTGTTGCCATGGAATACTTTCCTGTCATGATTGCCGAACGTGTTGGCGCACATACTGGGTTTACCGAAAAATCGTCGAAACGTACACTTTTACTTGCTAAACTATCTAGAACCGGTGTTTTAATATGCGGATTTCCATAATATCCAATATCGCCAAAACCTTGATCGTCTGTTACAATTAATACAACGTTTGGTTTTACTACTTTATCTACAGTTTTTATTTCGGCACAACTATTAAAACATAAAATAGCTATACTTAGAGCGATATTAATTGTATATTTCATTAACAGTTATTATTTAGTAGTTGCATAAACATCGTCGCCCCAAGCTTCCAGTTTTTTCGTTAAACTTTTAACTAGTTCTGGATGTTGTTGGGCAAGGTTATTATTTTCTCCAATATCTTCTTTTAAATTATATAATAAAGGTTCTGCGATTTTGTTACGAATGATAAGTTTCCAATCGCCTTGACGAATGGCTTTTCTTCCTGCATAGCCCCAAAACAAATCTCTTTCTGCTAAAGGCTCGCCTTTAATTAAATTATCTTTTAAACTTACACCATCTAAGTTTTGTATTTGTTCTGCTCCTACTAAATCCATGATAGTAGGAAATAAATCCATAGTTAAAACCGTTTTGTCACTTACCTGGTTTGGTTGAATTGTTCCCGGATACCAAGCCATTGCAGATACACGATGACCACCTTCCCATAAGGTAGACTTATACCCTCTTAAACCACCATTGCTACCTACTCTTCTTGATGCACCGTTATCTGAACAAAAGAATATAATCGTGTTTTTATCAATATTTAATTCTTTTAAGGTTTTCATCACTTCACCAACGCCTTCATCCATAACTTCAACCATTTCTTTATAAATGTTGTTGAGTTCTTCATCAGACATTTTATCTTTTTGCTTTGCGCCATTTTTCCAACCTACGTAACGTTCTGCTGCAGATTTACGCCCTTGAAATGGCCCGTGAGGTGCTTCATGCGGAATGTAAAGTAAAAAAGGTTCGTCTTTATGTCGCTTAATAAAATCTACTGAATGTTCGGTAATTAAATCCGTAGAATAACCTTTTTCATTTTTTATAGAATCGCCAACCCACCAATCTTCGTAGCCTTCTTGATCAATGTGTGAATGATAATCTACATTACCAGAAACATAACCAATGTACTCATCGAACCCTTGGTTAATCGGGTTAAATTCCTTTTTGTAACCTACATGCCACTTACCAAACATTCCGGTTACGTAACCTGCTTTTTTAATAGCATCTGCAAACGTTTTTTCGCTAACAGCTAAACCTTTATCACGATGATGTTTGGCTGTAATCACACCGTCAATACCAACGCGCTGTTGATATTTACCTGTTAAAATAGCGGCTCTGGTAGGACTACAAACGGGACCATTGGCATGAAAATCTGTAAATTTAATTCCTTCTGAAGCCATTTTATCAAGGTTAGGCGTTCTTATTAATGTACTGCCGTAACACGATAAATCGCCATAACCCATATCGTCTGCCATAATGATGATAATGTTAGGCTTAGTTTCTTTTTGTGCTTTACAACTTAGTGTTATTATGCTTAAAAAGATTAGGCTAAAAAGTGCATTAAGTTTACTATGCATTTTGTTACTTACTTATATTGAATATTAATTCCAGTGTTTTTCAATAATCTCAAGAATTTCTGGATTATCTGCATCTGTATCACCAATAGCCTCGCGTTGTTTTAAAATTTCAGCTTTCATATCGGCAATAATATCTTTGTATTTTGGGTCGTTGTAGGCGTTGTTTAATTCGTGCGGATCTTCTTGTAAATCGTAAAAATCCCAAAATTGATTTTGAGCAGCTCTTTTAAATCCGTTGCCGTAAAAGAACGCTAATTTGTAACGTTGCCCACGAATACCGAAATGTCCAGGACGATCCTTGGAGTGATCCCAGTAACGATAGTAGCCGTAATCTCTCCAGTCGTTAGGTGTGTTTCCTTTTAAATTTTCACGAAAACTGCGTCCTTGCATATCGTTTGGATAGTTGACACCTGCATAATCTGCGAATAATGCTGAAAAATCTACATTTTCGATTAAATCTTTATTTCTTGCTCCTGCTCTTACTTCTTTTGGATATCGAATAACAAAAGGCATATGAATAGATTCTTCGAAAATTAAACGCTTATCGAACCAACCGTGTTCACCCAAGAAATATCCTTGATCTGCAGTATAGATTACTACCGTATTTTCTGCTAAACCAGCTTCTTCTAAATAATCTAAAAGCTTTCCAATATTATCATCTACCCCAGCACCAGAACGCATAAAATCTTTTATTATCTTTTGGTAGGTTTTATAACGTGCTTCTTCGTTGGTTAATCCATCAACCGAAAATGGTAACCCTGGATAATTCATGAAATCCTGTCTTAAAGAAGGATCTGCCGTAGCATCAAGGTAACGTTGCATAAGATTGTCCATAGACTGCCCTAAAAAAGAACGCCCCGTTGTAGACGCATCATTATCATAGAATGATTCTGGCGAAGGAATTTCTTCATCGACATACAAATCTGCATGACGCTCAGGGTAATCAAAAGGTTCATGAGTAGCCTTAAAATGACACATCGCCATAAATGGTTTACTAGCATCTCTATTCTTGATCCAATCAATAGTCATATCTGCAATGACATCTGTACTATAACCCTCATAAATTTTACCGCCTTCATAGTAATCTTTCCAATTATCTTTGGTCTTTAATTTTGGGTTATGGTATTCTCCCTGACCTGGCAGTACGCTATAAAAGTTAAAACCTGCAGGCTCTTGTTTTAAATGCCATTTACCAACAATAGAAGTTTGGTAGCCTCCTTTTTGTAATTCTTTTGCGATATTATTATAATCTGGAGAAAGACCTGCATCAAGAATTTTTACTCCGTTAACGTGGCTATATTGTCCTGTTAAAATAGTTGCCCTACTTGGTGTACAGATGGAATTGGATACTAAACAATTTTCTAAAACAGTACCCTCAGCTGCTAGTCTCTTAAGATTAGGGTTGTGAACATAATCCTCTAAAATACCTCCATAAATACCCCATGCTTGTGCAGTATGATCATCTGACATTATGAAAAGTATATTAGGCTTTTCTTGCGTTTCCTCTTTTCGCTTGTTCGCAGTCTTATCTTTACAGCCAATCACCATAGTTGCAAGAAACATAAACGCTACAATTGTCTTTAGCTCTGTTCTCATTATACCTTTTTTATTGTATTACTTCTAGTTGAACCGTTTTGTAATTACTTGATGATGCGCCAACGCCAATTTCAAACATACCTGGTTCTACTAAATTTTTATGTTCTTCAATATCAAAAAACGATAAGTCTTCTGGGTCGATATTAAAACGTACCATTATAGACTCGCCTGCTTTCAAAGAAATTCTTTGAATACCCCTTAAACTTTTCAAGGGCCTTTTCTCATTACTCTCAATATCTGTTACGTACAACTGTACTACTTCATCGCCTTCATAGTCACCAACATTTTTAACTTCAACGGTTACCGAACAAGATTCAGAAAATCCAATTTTTGATGTTGATAATTTTGGTTGACCGTAATCAAACTTGGTGTAACTTAAACCGTGACCAAATGGATAAAGTGCCTCACCCTCGTAGTATCTATAGGTTCTTCCCTTCATACTATAATTTACGAATGGCGATAATTCTTTTGATGAGGTATAAAAAGTTACCGGTAGTCTACCTGAAGGATTATAATCACCAAAAAGTACATCGGCAATAGCTTTTCCTCCAAGCTCACCTGGGTACCAAGCTTCTACTATAGAAAGTAAATTCTCTTCTTCCCAATTAACGGCCAACGCACTTCCGTTAAGTAATACTAGAATTACCGGTTTGCCCGTTGCGTGCAACTCTTTAAGTAATTTGGTCTGTATTGCTGGTAAATCTATATTGGTTTTATCACCACCATCAAACCCTTTTTGGTTTACAGGCATTTGTTCACCTTCAACCCCCGGAGAAATTCCTCCGAAGAATACTACCGCATCTGACTTTTTAGCAAGTTCAATAGCCTTTTCAAAAGATGTTTTATTTGCTGAAGACCATAAAAATTTTAGTTTAGCAGGATAACCTTTATGCACATACTTTATTTCTACTTTATAAGATTTTCCTTTTTCTAAAAGAATATTATGTTCTAAGATCTTACGTTTAGGTCTTTCCCAGTTATCGATCAATACATCTCCATTTATACTCAATTCGTAGCCACTACGCCCTTGCATACCTAAAGTATATTCACCAGAGTCATCAACCTTCAATTCTCCTTTGTATAGCACTGAAAATTCAGCTTCATTAAGACCTTTTACCGGATTTAAATTCCAATTAGAATTAATAACCTCCTCAACTCTTGTCTTGACAGGTTTACCCGAAAAATCATCGTTATTATAATATGATGCCTGTAACCCGGTTTTATTACCCAAACTTAAAGCACTAGCAGGAATTAAGGACATTGCCGGTTTATCTCCTATAAGTTCAGTACCCGTTTCAAAATGAATTGTAGTGTTTTTTGAAACTGCATCTTTAATACCGTCTAAGGGTGTAAAGTACTGCGCAGGAAAACCATTATAATTACCCAACAAAACTTCTAGATCATTTGCATTGGGACCTATGACCGCGATTGAACCAATATCTTTTTTCAAGGGCAAGGTGTTGTTTTCGTTCTTTAAGAGCACTATAGATTTTTGTGCCGTTTCTAAAGCCAAGGCCCTGTGTTTTTCAGAGCTAACCACACTCATTGGAATGTTAGCATAGGGTACATTTTCAGCAGCATCGAACATGCCCAATTTAAAACGTGCCTTAAAGATTCTTTTAAGAGATACGTCAATTTCATCTTCGGTAATCGCACCAACTGCAACCGCATTGGTGAGATAAGAATAACGGGAACCACAATTTAAATCACACCCCGCTTTTACGGCTACGGCAGCAGCTGCTTCTTTGGTATCCACATA